>ENA-OQAA01000217-OQAA01000217.1-human-gut-metagenome-genome-assembly--contig:-NODE-217-length-41259-cov-4.226733_pt1 | contig 41259 bp, 39 predicted proteins | sample MGYA00242489_ERZ504515 | MGnify/ENA primary metagenome ERZ504515 (study PRJEB26092, sample SAMD00036237) | human gut metagenome | host: Homo sapiens | study: EMG produced TPA metagenomics assembly of... | reverse complement strand
CATGGTCAAGAGTCCAGCCGCCGCCTTTTTTTCGGAAGGCACATATCCTTAATTTCCAGCACCTTCGGCTGTTTGGAAAGGTCAATGCTTCTCTCAAACCGATGATACTGGGTGTTCTTTCCAACCATATTCTCTACGATCCAGCTGAGCTCAATGTCCTTTACATCAGCATCTGCAACGTATTTTCCATCACGAAGAATGGTAACGTGATCGCCAATCTCCATAATTTCTTCCAGACGATGGGAAATATATACGATGGAAATTCCGGCTTCCAGAAGCTCTCTCATAATCTTGAAAAGTACCTTAACCTCTGCGGCAGAAAGAGAGGACGTAGGCTCATCCATGATCAGGACACGTAAGTCATCCTGGTTCAGGTTTCGTGCAATTTCCACCATCTGCTGCTGTCCTACACGAAGATCTCCGACCATGGTTTCCGGTGGAATTTCATGTTCCAGACGCTGCAGGATTTTTTTCGCACCCTCTGAATGGGCCTTGTCATCCAGGAAAAAGCCTTTCTTTTTCTCATGTCCCATAAAAATATTCTGGTAAACTGTCATATTCGGGAAAAGAGAAAGCTCCTGGTGGATGATTCCGATACCTTTTGCACGGGCTGCATTGGTATCCTTGAAGTAAACCTCCTGGCCGTCCATGTACATCTTACCTGCTGAAGGCTGCTCGATTCCGGCAATCATCTTCATCAGGGTGGATTTTCCGGCACCGTTCTCACCGATCAGAACGTTTACCTTTCCTTTCAGAAGATCGAAGGAAACCTGATCCAGAGCTTTGGTTCCGGGATAAATTTTATCAATTTTTTCACAATGGAGAACAACATTCGGATCATCAAACATAATGCTTCCTCCTTTTATTCAATCGTCAGCTCAACTGCTGTAACAGATACTGCATCTGTACCGGCTTCTGCGCCGCCTGTAAATGTAACAGTCTTGCCAACTACATTTTCGTCGATTCCAAGTGGGTCAATTACCTGTGCAAGCGCCTGCTTGTTCAGTTCTTTTCCATAGCTTGACCATTCCGTCTGGTTGGTAAAGCTTTCAAAATTCTTCAGAGACTGAAGGTCACGGATGGCGGTACTGGAGTTCGGTCCATCTGTCCGGACCTGAACCTCTGTAGTTCCGGTATATCCATCCAGTTCTACTATCAGATAATGTTTCGGGGTGTCTGTATTGTATTCTTTGATTTTTCCTGTGCCTTTTACTGCAATTGTTTCTGTAATGCCATCACCATTTAATAATTCAGAAAGATCCTGTGCCTTGTCGGAAATGTCCGCTACAACGGCTCCCCAGTCACCCTGGGACTCTGCTGCGGAATCAAATTCCTGTTTTCCTGTATAAGAAGCTTCTTCGCCAATGGGTACTACAGTTACAACACCACAGCCGGTAAAGGTTACTGCTGTACATGCGGCCAGAACTGCCAAAATTCTTCTGCTTTTCATAATCATCTCTCCCTGCTTTCTATTATAAAAGGCGGCGCTGGCGCACCGCCTTCCAAAGCGTGTTTAAAAAGACTTTCTGCAAAATATACCACAAAGCGGGGCATGCAGATTGTGCGAATAATTTTTCAAACACTCGTTCATTTTTTTATAAAAATCTGTTTCCTGGCAGCCAGATTATTTAGCTTCTGGTTCTGTGTAAACAAATGCGCTCAGGCAATCTGTATTGTCAGCTGTGATTGCTACACAAGGAACAAGCTGTTTCTCTTCTTCCGGAGCTGTACCGTTAAGGTAAGCGTCTGCCTGCTCAACTGCCATCTCAGTGATCAGAGCGATCTGCTGAAGAGCGGTACCAACCATGTCACCAGATTTGATGTAAGCGTTTGCTTCGTCAGATCCGTCAAGACCGATGATCTTAATGTCGTTACGTCCTGCATCCAGGCAAGCCTGAACAGCACCACATGCCATTGTGTCATTACCGCAGATAATACCGGTGATCTCTGGATTGGACTGAAGGATTGCTTCTGTCTTCTCATAAGCTTCTGTCTGATCCCAGTTAGCGGACTGCTGAGCTACCATCTCAAGATCCTCATACTCATCAATTACAGAATGGTAGTTATCAGAACGAACCTGGCAGTTTGTATCGGATTCAAGTCCAAGGAGCTCTGCGTATTTGCCTTCGTAGTTCATAGCCTCAACCCATACTTCTGCGATTGCTGCTGCACCCTGTGCGTTATCTGCAACGATCTGTGCTACTGCAAGTCCGGACTGGTTGATTTCACGGTCGATAAGGAAAGTCGGGATTCCAGCGTCATATGCTTTCTGAACTGCTTCGATGGAAGCATCTGCACCAGCGTTATCGCAAATGATTGCTGCTGCGCCATCGTTGATAGCTGCTTCGAAAAGCTCAAGCTGTGTAGCAGCGTCGTCATCGTGGGAAGCACATTTTACTTCGTATCCAAGTTCTTCAGCTTTTTCTTTCGCAATTACCTGCTCTGTGTTGAAGAATGGGTTAGATGTGGAAGGTGTGATACAGTAAATGATCTTGCTTCCGCCGCCTGGAAGTAATTCTGCATTCTCTTCAGCCATTACCGGAACTGTCATTAAACCTCCAACCATCGCTGCTGTCATAGCCAATGCCATTGCTTTTCTTGCTTTCATAAATACGTCCTCCTTGAAATATAATTAAGATCTGTTTTTGTTCGGTTTTCTCTCCGAACTGTTGATAATTTGATTATAAACGTTTGCATAAATATTTCAATAATCTTTTTAGTTTTATGTGTTATTTTGTATGAATGCACAAGGTTTTTGTTGTGATTTTAGTAAGTTTTTACTATAAAATCTATGTATTCCCAACCATCCATTAGTGCATTTATGTAAACGTTTATATAAACATTTATAAACAGTATGTAAAACATAATATAAATTTTGCGCGTTATGGAGACGGTTGCCAAGACTATCCAGAGCCAGGCAACCGCTCCGGTGAATAAGACTTGTTCTCTGAAAAAAACGTGGCAGTCACCAAGGCCTCATGCAAGCATGGACTTCGGCGACTGCCGCACACCGATACACTCTTATGTAATTCACAATTTACAACATTCCCAGCTCTTTCTTCACTTCATCCGCTCTCGGAATGGACGGTGTAGCGCCTGGTCTTGAAACAGCAATGGAGGAGGCCTTTGCAGCCATTCTCAGCGCCTCCTGGATGGATCTGCCCGCGGTAACTGCTGCAATGAAATATCCTGTAAATGTATCACCAGCTGCTGTGGTATCCACAGCTTTTACCTTGAAAATATCCTGGAAAACTTTTTCTTTTCCATCGTAATAAACAGCGCCGTCACTTCCAAGTGTAAGCACGAAACGTGCATTAGGAAATTTCGCAGCCATGGCATCCAGGATCTGATCTTTATCCTTGCAGCCAGTGATCTGTTCACCTTCAATTTCGTTTACGAGAAACAGATAAACCTTACTGAGATCACAGGTACTCAGCTTGTCATCAAAGGGTGACGGGTTCATAACAATCTTCATCTTTTTCTCATAAGCCTGGTCAATAATGTAGTCCAGCATATTGATCTCATTCTGCAGGATCAGATAGTCTCCTTCTCCAAAATCAGCAAGAACCTCATCTACAAATTCCTTTGTCTGCATCTGGTTGGTTCCACCGTATAAAATGATGCAGTTCTGGGCATTTTTGTCCACCTGGATCATGGTATGACCACCCTTTACCGGAAGTCTGCGGATATATTTGGTGTTTACACCAGCTTCCTTACAAGCATCCAACAGAATATCTCCATCTGTTCCCACGATTCCCGCATGATAAACCGTCACCCCAGCCTTCGCCAGTGCAATAGACTGGTTCAAGCCTTTTCCCCCGCTGAAAACTTCCAGCTTGGAAGAATGCTGGGTTTCACCGCCTACAATGATGTGATCTACGGAATACACGTAGTCTACGTTTAATGAACCGTAATTTAGTACTTTCATGTAAAAACCTCCAATTTGTTTGTTCTCCCTCATACCGCCACCCACAAACCTTTTCAGATGACAGCATCTATACTTCTATTATTATGTTGTACAAACTTCTTCTCGTCAACTATATTTTCCATCAGAATGTTACCGTTTACTGATAAAAATTATATATCCCACTCTATTTTCAATCCAAAATCCGCAATTTCTTCCCATCCCGTTCTATAATCCCCTCATCTGCCAGGTTCTTCAGCTCCCGCATCATGGCACTGCGGTCTACACTAAGGTATTCGGCAAGAGTGGTGTAGGACATGGGCAAGATAACCGTTTTCGTCTGTTTTTCTGCGGCAATGGAATTTAAATAGGTCATGATCTTCTTTCGGATGCTGTTTCTTGACAGCACATAAATCCGGTTGGCCTGCTGGCTGGCACGCAGGGCAATCATCTGAAGCAGGTTGCTTACCAGCTGACTATGGAATTTACAGGCATTTTCGCAGCGTTTAATCACATGCTCATAGGCGATAAACAGCACTCTTGTTTCGGATTTTGCACAGACATAATAGTGCTGGGATTCTTCAGGTAAAAGGAATGGTTCGCCGAAAACACTATCCTTTTTCAGGTTATCTATCATATATTGATTCCATCTTCATCAATGCAATAAAGAACTGCCTGACCTTCCAGGATCAAACCTATTTTTTTCATGGAACTGGAATATTCCATCACAGTCTCATTATTCCGATAGACTGCTTCATGCATATCGAAACAGATGCGCATACGTTCCTGTTCTTCAGGAGTTATGTATGAAAAAAGTGTCACTGGTGTCATTTCTACAATCCCTTTCTATCAATTATCCAGAACATGTTCAAAAAAATAATTCTTATATCTTACACCATTTTGTTGTATTTGCAACAGACTTTATTTCAAAATTTGGTTATACTAAAGCCATGTTAAAGAAATAACAAAGCAGTAAAAAATACATAGTTCCCTCAAAAATCACAAACAATTACATCAATAACAATATCTCATAAAAAGGAGACGAACCTCTATGAAAATTACAGACACCATCCGCTACGCAGGCGTAAACGACCATCAGATAGACCTTTTCGAAGGTCAGTACAAAGTACCGAACGGTATGGCATATAATTCCTATGTGATCCTGGATGAAAAAATCGCAGTCATGGATACTGTAGATGCAAATTTCACTCACGAATGGCTGGATAATCTGGACCGCATCCTGGAAGGCCGCAAGCCAGACTACCTGATCGTACAGCACATGGAGCCGGACCACGCAGCAAATGTGGCAAACTTCCTGAAAGTTTATCCGGAAACCACCATCGTAGCCAACGCGAAAACCTTCACTATGATCCAGAACTTCTTCGGTCTCGACCTGGAAGGACAGAAGCTGGAGGTTACAAATGGCGGCACCCTCAACCTTGGAAACCACAACCTGACCTTTGTTTTCGCTCCCATGGTGCACTGGCCGGAAGTTATGGTAACCTATGACAGCACCGATAAAGTACTTTTCTCTGCAGATGGCTTCGGAAAATTCGGCGCACTGGATGTAGAAGAAGATTGGGACGATGAAGCTCGCAGATACTTTATTGGCATCGTTGGAAAATACGGACCACAGGTTCAGAAATTACTGAAAGTTGCCGCAGGCCTGGATATCCAGATCATTTGCCCTCTCCACGGACCTGTTCTTACAGAAAACCTTGGACATTACATTGGTCTTTACGATACATGGTCCTCTTACACACCAGAGACAGAAGGAATTGTCATCGCCTACACATCTGTATACGGTCATACAAAAGCGGCTGTAGAGCTGCTGGCTGACAAACTTCGCAGCAAGGGATGTCCCAAAGTTGTTGTATATGATCTTGCAAGAGATGACATGTCACAGGCTCTGTCCGACGCATTCCGCTACAGTAAGCTGGTTCTTGCTACCACAACCTATAATGCAAGCATTTATCCGTTCATGCACGACTATATCACCCGTCTGACCGAGCACAACTTCCAGAACCGCACCGTGGGCATCATCGAAAATGGTTCCTGGGCACCTCTGGCAGCAAAAATTATGAAAGAAATGCTTTCTGGCTGCAAGAAGATCAACTGGCTGGACACTACTGTAAAAGTGCTTTCCGCAGTAAACCAGGAAAACAAGGATCAGCTGGAAGCTATGGCAAGCGAACTTTGCAAAGAATACATTGCCCAGAATGATGAGCTGGCAAACAAAAATGACATGACAGCCCTTTTCAGAATCGGATACGGTCTTTATGTAGTTACCTCCAATGACGGCAAAAAAGACAACGGACTGATCGTCAACACTGTGACCCAGCTCACTGATACTCCAAACCGTATTGCGGTAAATATCAATAAGGCAAATTACTCCCACCATGTGATCAAACAGACTGGAGTTCTCAACGTAAACTGCCTGTCTGTAGATGCACCGTTCTCTGTATTCCAGCAGTTTGGTTTCCAGACCGGACGCAGCGTAGATAAATTTGCAGGTCAGAAGGTCTACCGTTCCGATAATGGACTGGTATTCCTGGACAAATATATTAATGCATTTATGTCTCTGAAGGTTGAACAATATGTAGACCTTGGTACCCATGGAATGTTCATCTGCAGCGTCACCGAAGCCCGCGTCATGAACGATCTTGACACCATGACTTACACCTACTATCAGAAAAATGTAAAACCGAAGCCAGAAACCGATGGCAAAAAAGGCTTCGTCTGCAAAGTATGCGGCTACATCTACGAAGGTGACGAGCTCCCGGATGACTTCATCTGCCCGCTGTGCAAACATGGAGCTGCAGATTTCGAGCCCATCGGATAAAAAACAACCAGATAAATTTCTCAAGGCAGCGCAGGATCCAGAGCGTGTCTGAAAAAGGCTTTCTGCAAGATGTGCACCACAATTTGTGGGAATGATTTTTCAGACACACTCCCGGAGCCCGTGCTGCCTAATCACCGGTAATAGCAATTCCTGCTGCACCCGCTGGGAAAAATCTGCAATTTCAATTTTCGCCGAAACTCCATTTCGTCAGCGGATTCTTTCAATATATTCAACGCCATTCGAAGATTTCGAATATCTTTTTTCCATGTAATCCGTATAATTTCCACGGCCAACCAGCTTCAAGTGCGTAATTCCGGCTTGCTTTAACTGATAAAGTGCACATAGACCACAGCCAGTTTCACCGCAAAGATAACCTGCAGAATCATAGGAAAAATCATCAGGAACAAAGCCGTCTGGCAGCAAATGCCCTCCGTTTATTTCCTGATTGAAGATTTCAGAACCGGCATTCCCTGTTTTTAAGGTTCCGATCTGATAGGGCACTTTACAAAGATACCCCATCTCATCGCAATGCAAAGAATTACAAAATGCACCTGTAAACTGGCACATTTCATTCAATACAAAAGCCTCAAATTCCGGGATTCTTTCTGTCCCATCCTTTTTTCCACATTTAGCAACAACCGCTTTCATATCTTCGAATGTATTTTTCCTGTGAAAAAATCACACGTTTCAATCCCAGTTTTCCCAATGAAGCCACCATCTGGCTGTTAATTTCTCCACATTCTCCACTGAGATGGATTTCGCAGTTTATACCATTTTCACGTAAATATACTATCAACGCCGGGTCTGCAATAATATAACTGTGAAAACCAATTTTCATACACTGGCTTATGATCCCGGCAATTTCCGGATATTGTTCCGGGATATAATACAGGGAATTGAATGTAAGATGGACTGGTTTTTCGTACTTTTTCATCATCCCAGACAGGATTTCCAGCTCACTGAATGCGCCAAGCTGTACGTTATAACAAAGTACTTCCCTGCGGTTCAGGGGCAGTACCGTTCCGTATTTTTTGGACCAGGAATAAGGAACATAACCACAGAAAAATTCATCTGCACCAGCCTCCGCGAACTTTATATATTCATCTATCGAGCCTAATCCTGCTACTATTTTCATCACTTATCTCCATAAATTCCAGCCTTGAGCAGCCATGTACTTCATCCTGAATAAAATATCGCATCTGCCTCAACACGGGTATGTCACCTGCCGGTGGCATTACCATGCTCTTATTACAACCCGGTCCACACCGTTTTGGATATAATTCTCCAGTATTTCTTCCTCTTTCAATATTCTCATATCAATCCCAAACAACGAATTATACCGCCCCATCATATGCAAATGTTCCGGGTATAAAAGTGCATATTCCGCACAATATCCCGGGCATTTTTTTGCAAGCTTTTGTCGTCCTCTCTCGCCAGTTTCACATACTGCACCAAGAGGACAATACTGTGATGTATTGGTCTGATAGAACGGAATATGCAAGCTGTTTTTTCCAGGTGGAATCTGCTGTTCGTAACCGCAGGATTCCCATTCAAAGCGTTGGATTCCATATTCTCTTTCCAGAAAATTACGGTAAAATCCAGCATTCAGGCTGTTCCTCTCAAACCATTTCTGTTCTCCTTTTTTGAACGGAATCCGAGGGTCTTTTCTGCGTTTATTTAACAAAATTCCAAGGCTGGAAATCAGATTCCTTCTGCTTTTTTTTACTAAAGAAGCCATTCCCCAGTCATTTACAACAATCTCTACAGACTGCCTTTTTTCTTCACACCACCGGTTAATTTCATCAAGCAATTCTGTTATATAATCCAGCATATATTCCCGGATATAAGAAAAAACAAGTGTGATTTCCACCTGTTCTGCCGCTGCTTTTTCTATTATTTCAAACAACAATTTACGTTCCGGAAACAGAAGATGACAGAACTGATTTCCAATATAAAGGTGATCCGGTACTCTATGTTCCAGAATAATGCTGCCGCAGATACCGATACATTTTCCGGCATACTTTTTGGAAAATTCTGTCAGGGAACTATTCAAATATTCCTGATACAATTCCGGGCGATCTATCTCCAGCGCCAGTTCCGCAACACCTGATTCAGGCGGTACCTGGCACTTATACCCAGGCTCAAAGCCAGTTCCGTACTGAGAACAATTATCAGTTAAATCTATACGTTTCCCATTATAAGCGGACTCCAATCCATCTGGCGTAAGCTCTCTCCGCCATATTCCCACCTGCTCTTCCAGACTGCCACGCTTGACCTCATCCAGTTCCCCCGGATACCCTGTCAGGCTTTTCGCCAACGCGCTGTCGTCCTCTTCCAGCTTCAGATGAATGTAGTGATTATACTGATAAAGAAGCCTCTGAACCGCCTCTGCATACGCTTTCTGCTTCACCGTCACCTTATATTTCACACAAAATCCGGAGAGTTCTGCGTCCTCCATATCAAACCTTTGTATATCGTATTCTGAAATTTCCAATTCACGATAACGCCCATTCTTTATGTCATAAAAGCACACCTTCAAAGCTTCTGAATCAGAGATATTTTCTTCTATTGTCCGAAAACAAAATCCACTCTCATCAATCTCTGTAATCCGAACCTCCCGTCCCCCCACAACCCCGGCAAGAAGCCAAAAGGAATCATTGAAACCATTGCAATCACACCCTGTTCCGTCTACGAATACTGCAAGTATATCTCAGAATATATAAAAAAAACAATCTTTCCAGTTTATAAACCTTTTCTCCTTTTTTCTTCACAAAAGAATGATAAAATTAACTTAACGACTATAAAAAGGTTCGGGTAAAATATACCGCAAAGTGGGGCGCGCAGATTGCGGGAATGATTTTTCAAACACGCTCCAGTGCTATCTGGTATGCTTCATATTCGCTCACCGCAGCAGGAAGCAGTATTCCAGCCTCCATAAGTGCAGCTCCCGGATATACTTTTCCGGTAGTTTTTTCCCGATAAAAAGCATCCTCTTCCATTCCTTTTAAGGTAACGTATGCTGCCGGCGGATTGGCTTCTGCTGTAAGTCTTATCACACTTACCAGTGCCTTGGATCTGTCATCTGATACCACCATCCAGGCCGCAAAATTATCCTGGAAAGGATTGGAAAGACGGTAATAATCTCCTTCACGGATCAATTCCTGATACTCCCTGTATTGGGCAAGCTGGGCACGGATTTCTGCTTTTTCCTTTGCATTTAAAAGTGCGGGATTCAGTTCATAGCCAAAGGTTCCAGACATAGCTGCAACGCCTCTTGTATGCATACTGGTCACTCTTCCGGTCTGATGGTTTGGCACTGCTGACACATGTGAACCCATTGCTGCTACCGGATAAAAGAAGGAGGTTCCATATTGAATCCGTGTACGATTAATAGCATCTGTGTTGTCACTGCACCAGATCTGAGGCGTATAATACAACATTCCGGCATCAAATCTTCCGCCGCCTCCGCTGCAGCCTTCAATAAGAATATCCGGATAACGGTTCGTAAGTTTTTCCAGGAAATCGTACACCCCAAGAACATAATCATAGGTCACATTTGGTGCATAAATATCTGCCAGGCTGCGGTTCATATCCCATTTAATGTACTCCACATTCCCCTGATCCAGAACTGCACAGATACGTTTAAATATCTCATCACGTACTTCTTTTCTGGAAAAGTCAAGGACCAGCTGGTTTCTGGAACGAACAGGCTTGCGGCCTGGAATTGTAATTGCCCAGTCCGGATGTTCCCTGTAAAGATCACTGTCCTCACTGACCATTTCAGGCTCAATCCAGATACCGAATTTCACGCCTTCTGCGTTTACTCTTTCGATTAATTTCGTCAGAGTTCCGCCTAATTTTTCCTCGTTCACATACCAGTCGCCGAGAGAAGAATTGTCGTCATTTCGCTTTCCGAACCATCCATCATCCATAACCACCATATCGATTCCAAGCGCTTTTGCCTCCTTTGCAAGCTCTACGATGGTGTCTCCGGTGAAATCAAAATATGCGGCTTCCCAGCTGTTGATCAGGACAGGACGATTTGCATGGACGTATTTTCCCTGGCAGATATGATTCATAATGCAGTGATGGTACTGCTGGGAAAGCCTGGAAAGACCTTTGTTTGTGTAGGATAAAATAACCTCTGGCGCGGTAAATTCAGCTCCGGCTTCCAGGGGATATGCAAACAGTTCATCAGTCAGACCCATCTGGATTCTGGTCTGATCATACTGGTCCTTTTCTGCTTCTACAAGGAAGTTTCCACTGTATACAAACAGCATTCCGTAGCAGCTTCCGCTGTCTTCATTTGTGTTTTTTCCTGCAAGGATTACCCCTGGATTATACTGGTGGCTGGAGGTTCCACGGCGGCTGCCAATTCGGGTGCTTTCATGGGAAACCGGCATTCTTTCCATGTTTCTTTCCATAGCATGTCTGCCATAAAATTTGATCAGATCATAGTCTCCGTGAAGGAAATCCAGGCATGCAGACTGGGCTTTTTTTACTGTTACAGGGGCTTTTCCAGCATTCTTAATTATCACACTTCTGGTGATAATATCTTCTTTTTCCAGTACTCCGTAGAGCAGACGAAGCTCTACTTTTGTAACAGGATCTTCCAGTATAATCTTCAAAGTTTCCGCTTCATTTTCTTCTGCACGGACGAATGGAAGACCTTTCAGAGTGTATTTTCCAGCCGCAATTTCATGTGTTATGTAAACCGGATTGCAGCACTGGGAACCATCTGCATTCTCTATATTTAACGCATAATTTCGGAAATCTCCTGTGCCAAGTGATGGATATTCCTGTGGCAATGCATCCAGAGAATAGGTTCTGTCGCTGCCTGCTGAATTCGGATTTCCAGAAAAGCCACGGTCTCCATAATTCAGAAGATAGTCCATTTCTCCTGCAGTTCTGGCACCATAATACAGGTGCAAAAGGTACCCTTGAGCATCCGCCTGCATCTGATAGGTAGTGTGGGCAGTGGTGAGGGTAAAGATCCGGGTTGTTTCGTTGAAGGTGATTGCCATGAGTGGGGCCTCCTTTTTCTATGATGTGTTAAGTATAGCATACCAAAATCAACACTTAAATAGCTTAATTTTTCTTATTTTATGCCTTTATGATGGTTTTTTATGGTATAATGAAATATATTATCGCATTATGATATATTATCAGCAAATGTAACAGGAGGATTCCGTATATGGATAACAACTTTCACATTTTTTCCGAGCGAAACTTTCATTGATCTATGCCTTTACCAATATGGACATGAGAAGTGTACTCCCGGACATTTATTTGGTCCGGCAACGCGGAATCACTATCTTTTTCACTATGTTCTTTCCGGAACAGGCACCCTGATGGCCACGAATTCCAAGGGGCAGAATGTAAATTATCAGGTTCGGAGCGGACAGGGATTTATGATTTTTCCAGGACAGATCACCACTTATGTGGCAGATATTCAGGTACCATGGGAATACGTCTGGGTGGAGTTTGACGGGCTGCGTACCACAGAAATCCTCAACGTTTGTGGCTTTTCCAAGGATGCGCCAGTCTATATGGCCCACTCCAGGGAGGCACGAAAAAGATGGTGGATGAACTGATTTACATTTCTCAGAATTCAGAGCAATCTCCTTTTCATCTGATGGGACATTTCTATCTTTTTGCGGATCTGCTTGCGCAATCTGTTGCCAGACCGCAGCCTGCCGCCACCAGTAAAATGAGTGATTATTATATAAAAGAGGCAATAAATTATATCGAACAGAACTTCCAGAATGATATTTCTATTGAGGATGTGGCAGCTGTATGCGGTATTAACAGAAGCTATCTGGGACGAATTTTCCGCACCAGCACAGGACGCTCTCCACAGGAATTTCTCATTCATTACCGCATGACAAAAGCGGCGGAATTGCTGAAGCTGACCACATTATCTATAGGAGATATCGGCTCTGCCGTAGGCTACGAAAACGCCCTCCACTTCTCCCGGGCTTTTAAAAATGTGTATGGGGTTTCACCGCGGGCGTGGCGGGAGCAGCATAGATGAAATTTTGATTATACAAAAAGGACTTTCCGATTTCTCAGAAAGTCCTGTATCTGCTTGCGGTTATTGAATTTTAGAAGTTAAATCCTACGGATTTCAGTGTTCCGTCTGCGGACTGTGCGGTTACGTCCTGGGCAACTACGCCAGCTTCTGTCTCCTGGATGTGGAGGGCGCTCTGGGTTTCGTTTTCCTCTGATGCAACATTTTTGAATTCCATATTAATTACGACTGCTTCGTCTGGAACTTCGATCTCAACACCATCTGCGATGAAGGTTACGTCGTAGAAAGTGTACTCGTCGTCTTCTGTTGTTCCAAGGTCTCTGATGGAAGCCTGTTTTGCTTCTTCATATTTCTCACTGCCAGCTTCAAGCTTTACAGCGTTCATTTCAGCGTTTTCTGGAAGAGCTGTCTCATCAAACACTTTTGCAGTGATAATGACTTCTTCGTTCTCGAAACGGAAATCGAAATCTACGGTAGTTTCTACTGCATCTCCAACCTCGCCGGTTCCATCGGTAAACTCAGCTGGATCAGATTCTGCAGAGCTATCTGTGAATCCATCAACAAAAGCGGCTTCTTCAGCAGATTCTCCAGTCTGGAACTCATCCTGAGATTCTTCTGCCTGAGGCTCTTCTACCTGAACCTCCTCGGTCTGTGCAACCTCCGGCTGAACCTCTGTCTGAGTCTGCTCTGGCTGAACCTCCTCAGTCTGTGCAGCTTCCGGCTGAACTTCTTCCACATATACAGCTTCATCACCTGTGGTAAAAGCATCCATCTCTGCAAGTGCCTCCGCATCTGTAAATCCTTCTGCGGAAACTACTGTATATCCTGTCACCAGCATTGTCGCTGAAATCATAACTGCCATTGCTTTTTTTAATGTATTCTTTCTCATAATGGAAACCTCCTGAAATCTATAAAGTCATTCCCAAATGTAATATCCTTTAATTTAACTTCATTATACCAGTAGGGCTGTTTCGTCAACTCTTTCTTCGGGATGTTTTTCCACTTTTCAAAAAAGTTTTTTTACTTTTTTTGCAAAACCAGAACCACAGGACTATTCTGTAGTTTCCTTAATTGCGCAGGAAGCTAAGGGGCACCTGCAAAAAGGCGATCCGCTTTGTGTGCGGACCGCCTTCATTTGTACTTGCTTTGTTATGGTTCCGATCTGGTCAGAAACCTTGTTTTGCTTTACTGTCTTTTGTTTCTTCTGCGACGTCTTTCAGTCTCGGCTGCAAGCATTGCGGCTGCAAGAAGAAGCATCAGATAAGTTCCGATCGGGGTATCATCTCCGGTCTTCGGTGATTTGCCACCGCCGTAGCCGCCGGAATGATTTTCGGAACCACCGCTATTTCCACCATCGGAAGAAGGGGTAGGTGTTGGTGTTTCTGTTACTGTGCTTTCTTCCTGGTTGGTGATGACTACTTCTGCTGTCATATTCGTTTCATCAAGTGTAACAGAATCTGCACTTACGGTAACTTTATATCCAAAGCCTTCGGAGCCTGCAATTGGTTTTCCGTTGGAATCAGTTTCCGTTACATACAGGGTTACCTTTGCTCCTGACTGGGCAAGACCAACATTGATGATCTCACTTACTTCATAGCCACCGTCCATATCAAGCTTGATAATGTTCTGCTCAACCTGCTGGGAAAGCTGTGTATGAGCTGCATCATCAAAGATACCTGCATAGAATACCTCGTTGCTGTTTCTGGTGCCTCCATCTGCACCAAGAACCTTCTTGGTAATTGTCAGCTGACCCTGTTTGTAGAATCCATCTGGCGGGAAGCTGCTGAACACGTTTTCAAAGGAAACGGTTGTTGTTCCATTGCTTCGGTTACTGTTGTGGAGTTACCATTGCCAAATACAGCTTCATAGACGGTTCCATCTGCAAGAGCGCCGATCGTCTGAGAAGTTCCATCCTGTGTACACTCTGCAATGTAGTATGTCTTGCCTGCCTTAATATTCTCTGAGAATACTACGGTGGAAGCATCTGCATTCTTGAACACAAGAGCTTTCACATCAGAAACTCTCTGAGTGCATTCTTTATCAGAATACAGGGCTACATAGAAGGTCTGATCTCTTGCTGCCAGATTTTCACCAATATAGGTAAGTTTCTTGGTCACTGCAATAGATGCTGCGGTTGCCAGTTTATCCTGTACAAGTAAAACACCATCCTTGGAAACAGCTGTTGTTTTTTCTGCATCTACTGTTCCGTCTTCTTTCAGAACAAAAGTAGTGTCGCTTGTAAGTAAATATCCGTCTGGCGCTACAGTTTCACGAAGAGTGTAAATCTTACCGGTTTTCAGTTTCTCGGTAACATGAGCTTCCTTGGTGGAATCCCACTCGTCTACTACGTTTCCATCCTGGTCAATGATCTGGATGTGAGCACCTTCCAGCTCTTCCCCGTCGGAAATATCTACTTTGCTTACTTTTACAGAAGTTCTGCTGTCTTCTACCAGAAGGGTTCCATCCGCTGAGATGTTGTGCTGGTATTATCTTTGTCAAGAGTTCCATCCTCCTTCAGGCTAAAGACTGTGTCAGCTGTAATTGTATAGCCATCTGGCGCTACGGTCTCGCGAAGGGTATATTTCTCACCGGTCTTAAGACCTGTTACTTCATGAGATTCCCAGGTGGAATCCCACTCGTCTACTACATTTCCATCTTTGCCAAGGATCTGGATATGAGCACCTGCCAATTCTTTCTGGTCGGTAATATCCACTTTGCTGATCTTAACAGATGTGATTGTATTGGTAATGATAAATCCTTCTGTGGCATTTCCTGTTACTGTGGAAATATAGCCAGCTGTTTTGCCAATTTCTTCTACTGTGTAGACAATATCCTTTCCAGCCCTCTTCTCATCAAGTTCGGACCAGGTGTAAGTCCACTTGTTCTCTGCGTTCAGGATAATTTCCTCGCCACTGTTTTCGCCATCGGCTTTCAGCTGAACCTTGATTTCCTTCGGTCTGTGACCGCCGCGGTCATCGTTGTCAGCCCATGCCTTGGTAACTGTGACGCTGGTCTTTCCAGGCGCATAGCTGTTGGTGATATCGTAGCCGGTAATCTCTGTTGTGTAATCTGCAACTGCATCCTCGGTTACCGTGTATACAATTTCTTTTCCAGCCTCATATTTCGGCAGGTTTTCGAAGCTGTAGGTCCAGTTTCCATTTTCGTCTGCGGTTACGGTCTGGCTGTCTTTCTCCTCGCCGTTTGCAAGAAGTCTTACAGTGATGCTCTCCGGACGTTTTCCATCCTGATTGTCCGCATCGTTCCAGGTCTTGGAGCCCTTCACCTCAGTTGTCTCGGTTGTGTAAGTGTTGGTGATGTTAAATCCGTCTACACTTGTTTCATAACCTTCCACTGCTTCCTCGGTTACGGTGTAGGTAATTTCCTTGCCATTTGCATATTTCGGCAGGTCTTTAAAGGTGTAGGTCCAGTTTCCTGCTTCGTCTGCTTTTACAGTCTGGCTTGCTGCGATCTCTCCGTTTGCAAGAAGGTTGACGACAATGCTCTCTGGACGCTTGCCATCCTGATTGTCTGCGTCGTCCCAGGTCTTGGTTCCGGTGATGGAAGTTGTTTCTGGAGCGTAGGTGTTAGTCAGAGTGGTTACAGTTCCGTTCTTGCTGTTGTCGGTGAGTTCGTAACCTTCTGGGAGAGTTTCCTCTGTCCAGGTATACTCGATTGCTTTTCCGTCTGCTTTTTCCGGAAGGTCAGATATAGTCTGTTTCCAATTGTTCTCGACGCTCAGGGTAACGGTCTTTCCGGTTTCTTTACCGTCTGCAAGAAGACTTACGGTAATGCTCTCCGGACGTTTTCCATCCTGATTTTCAGCGTCGTTCCAGATCTTGGTTACTGTTGCACTGGTCTTTCCTGGAGTGTAGCTGTTGGTGATGTTGCTGCCATCGTAGGTTGTAGTGTAATCAGCTACAGTGTCCTCGCTTACGGTGTAGGTGATCTCCTCGCCATTTGCATATTTCGGCAGATCTTTGAAGGTGTAAGTCCAGTTTCCTGCTTCGTCTGCAGTTACGGTCTGGCGAGTTTTCTCTGTGCCATTTGCAAGAAGGATTACAGTGATGCTTTCCGGACGCTTGCCATCCTGGTTGTTTGCATCGTTCCAGGTCTTGGTTCCGGTAATCTCGGTGGTCTCTGGCTGATGAGTGTTAATGAAATTATAGCCATCACTCTCGGTTGTGTAGCCATCGACTGCATCCTCAGTTACGGTGTAAGTGATTTCCTGTCCGTTTGCATATTTCGGAAGGTCTGTGAAGCTGTAGCTCCAGTTTCCGTCTGCATCAGCACTTACACTCTGGCTCTTAAGCTTAGTTCCGTCTGCAAAAAGGTTTACGGTAATGCTCTCTGGACGTTTTCCATCCTGATTATCTGCATCTTTCCAGGTCTTGGTTCCGGTGATGGAAGTAAGCTCTGGAGTATGAGTGTTGGTCAGAGTGGTTACCGTTTCGTTCTTGGAAGTTCCTGTCAAGCTGTAGCCTTCTGGAACATTAACCTCGGTCCAGGTGTAGGTGATATACTCTCCATCTGCTTTTTCCGGAAGACCAGTTATCGTCTGTGTCCAGTTGTTCGCAGCAGTAAGAGTAACAGTTTTGTTAGTTGGCGTTCCATTTGCAAGGAGAGCTACGGTAATGCTCTCTGGACGAATGCCATCCTGGTTGTCAGCATCATCAGATCTTGGTTACAGACGCGCTGGTCTCACCTGGGGTGTAGCTGTTGGTGATGTTGTAATTATCATCAATAGTTGTTGTATAACCAGGTACGGTAAGCTCGCTTACCGTGTAGGTAATTTCCTGACCATTTGCATATTTCGGCAGATCGGTGAAGCTGTAGGTCCAGTTATCGTCAGCTGTTACGGTCTTGGTGTCTGTAATTATGCCATTTGCAAGAAGGTTGACAGTGATGCTCTTTGGACGTTTGCCATCCTGGTTGTTGGAATCGTTCCAGGTTTTGGTTCCGGTGATGTCGAGGGTTTCTGGTTTATGAGTGTTGGTGATGTTGTAGCCGCTTACGCTTGTTTCATAACCAGCTACCGCACTCTCAGTTACTGTATAAGTGATTTTTCCTTTTGCATCATACTGCGGCAGGTTCTTGAAGACATAGTTCCAGTTTCCAGCCTCATCAGGAGTTACCACCTGACTTGCAGCTTCTGTTCCATTTGCAAAAAGTTTTACAGTGATACTTGCTGGTCTGATTCCGTCCTGGTTGTCTGCATCATTCCAGGTCTTAGAGCCGCTGATATCAATTACTCCTTTATAAATGTTTTCAAAAGCAATTGCATCAACAGTATCATCACCTTTCTTGATCGTCTTGCTTACCTTCAGTTTTCCGTTTCCTGCATCTGCTACAGTTACTTCAACAGTATACTCAGTAGTATCATAAGTAACTTCGGTATTCTCTCTCTGAACTTCTGATACTGTGTAAACATGAGTTCCAACATCTTTAAGAGTATAATTGAGCGGACTGAATGTTACATTTCCATCTGCATCGTTGGCAACGGTCTGAATAGTCTCTCCGTTCTTGTCCTTCAGCACGAAGTTAAAGGCATCAGCTTCAAGAGCTTTGTTCTTCAGAGTCTTACTTGCCTCCAATGTCAGAGATCCCTTTGCGTCGTAGGTATTGTCGAATATAAGCTCCTGACTATCCTCAGCAAAAGCTGCACTCATTATTCCAGTTGCCTGGTCATAGCTTACAATTACTTTCACAGTAAAGATACTGTTATCGTAAGTTACACCATTTACAGTATAGTTATTCTCAGCGGTCGCTCCCTCCGGGATCACCTCGTTTACGGTGTACTCATAGGTCTTCTCGGATTCATAGCTTCCGTCCGCTTTTTCCAGGTCGGACAGTTTATAATTCAGCTTATTATTAAAGCTGATGCTTCCGTCTGACTTGTTGCTTCCGGTTGCTACTACCTTTCCGGCCTTGTCTTTTACTTCAAATGTAACTCGCCATCCTTCAGGGTTCTTCCTTCCAGGCTCTTGGTTCCTTCCAGGTCAATTCCAGTCTCGGTGTCATAGCTGTTTGCAAATGCAAGTTTCTGGTCCTTGTCTGCCAGCTCCGCTTTCATCGTTCCGTTTGCCTGGTCATAGCTTACTTTTACCTTTACAGTATACTCTTTGTCATCATAAGTGATTCCGTCTCCGGCGTTTCCCTTTACCTCACTTACCTTATAACTGTAAGTCTTCTCAGATGCATAGCTTCCGTCCCCTTTCTTCAGGTCGGACAGTTTGTATCCGATCCTGCTGAATGCGATCTTTCCGGCTGCATCGTTCGTTCCGGTTGCCACTACGGTTCCGACTTCGTCTTTTACCTCGAATTTGAACTCTCCTGCCTTTAGATTTCTTCCGCTCAGGCTCTTGGTTCCTTCCAAGGTTATTTCCGTTTCCTTGTTTTCTTCACTATTTGTAAATTCAGCACCTATAGTACTAGTTATACCATCCTCCCTACTATAAGTTACTGTAGGTGTACTAAAGTCAGCTGGCACAGCTACAGTCACAGTCCATCTATGATTATCATATGTAATTCCTGCTGCCTGCTCTGAAGAATCTTCAACAACCTCATATCTATAAGTTCCTGCTGTCGTATATTTGATTTCTCCAAAATTCTTCACACCATCATTTTGAGCAACACTAATTGTTTTCTTTCCATTTACAGCACCTTCTGGCATTGGTGCATTGTTAATTGGAGTTAATACAAAGTTAAACTTCTTATCTGCTGCACCATTAGTAAATGTTTTCTTAACCTTAATGTTTGCAGATGTTTCATCTTCTTTTTTAATATTATTAAAGGTCGCAACTGTCGCTGTATCTCCAGTCTTAGTCCCTTTATGATAAGTAACTTTTGCATTCTTGCTAATAATTACTCCATTTGAAGGAGTTGCATTTACCACAACTTCTGCATAGTAAACAGTTGTATCAATAGTATAACCCGCAACAGTTCCCTCTTCTGTTATCTTATACCAATAAGTTCCAGCCTCTGTAATATTTCCAAATGTATCAAATGAAACGAGTCCACCATCTCCATTGGATTTTGTATCAACAAGCGTTTCATTTCCCTTGTCATCAATCTTATACAACTTAAATGTAAATTTTCCTGCTTCGTTACCGGATGGGGCTTTGCCATTTACAGTCTTCTTAGCTTTTATTGCATAAGAAGTCACAACAGGAATATCTCTTGAAAGACAATGCCATTCTGTACCGCCACTTGTTACAGAATCTGCAACAATCCAACCTGCACCTACAGCTTTATTTTCAAAAGAACCATTTGGTACTAATACTACACCATGTATTGTTTCAGAAATAACAGAACTTGCATTGTTTAAATTGAAGATAATATTTTCGCAAGCCTTTTCACCAATTCCACCATTTGCGTATCCACCAATATTACAATTCTTCCCATCGATATTAAGTTGATAAGTTTTCAATGTGGCTGTTTCGTCTGGTATGTTTAATACAATATTTTGATCTCCAGTAATTTTAAGATTTAAATTAGAATTTGCATATTCTCCTATCTCAAAATCAATATAATAAGTTCCAGCTGGAGAGGTTGTTAAATCAATCACACCATTTTCATCAGCAACAGATGAATATTTTAAACCTTTTGTATGAGCATCAGAAGCTAGTTTATTACTAGTCATTCTTGACTCATCAACCATACTTCTAACAATATTCTGAATTTCCTCTTGTCTATATGTTTCTGTATCAATTACTAAACCTTTACTCCATATATCATTTCCAAATCTGTTAGCAGCGTCTGGTGTTGTATAAAGGATTAAATCACCCTGACCACCTTCAGAGTTCTTAAAAATATACCAACCATAATCAACATATGCACCAATTAAAGTAGTTCCATTACCGCCATAATTTTTACTACTCTTCATATTTCCAGAACCATGCAAAGTACCTACTGCAAGGTTTGCTTCCAGATCTCCATTACAAGTAAAATCATTAGCCACAATACCAAAATGTAATGAATTTCCTAAAACGGATTTATAATCAACTGTAGGTCCTGGCTGAAATACCACTTTTTCGATATTTACGTTGAAATTATTATTATCTGTTGTTACTGCTATTTTATAATTTACATTACCTTGTTTAAATTTTGAATCATTGGTCAAATTACTATTTAAATTATAAGTATCCCTTATAAAATACAGTTTTAAATCATCTGCATTTTCATCTTTATCAACTTTTAACTCTACGTCTGTTGTGTTGCTATCGATTTGTTCAATAGTAGAAACCGCCTCAACTCCAGAAGAAGTGGTCTTTCCAAGCATCACATACTTATACTGATTTGTAAATGCTGCAAAGTCAAGATCTGCATCAGCTACTATCTGAACATTGCGAGAAATAAATTCTACCTTATTTATATTTACAGTCAAACCACTTGCAGTTTCACTTACAGAAATTTTAAATTTATTTTCACCCTGTTGAAAAGTATCGCCAGTAGTTTTATAGGCTCCCCACTGCCAGCTCTCTTTTCCTTGCACAAAATAAATTTTCTTCTCTGTACCTTCTGCAACATCATTCAGTACAACATTTTCTGTTGTACTTATTTTTTCAATTGATGATGTTGCCCCAATCCCTGGCCACTTGTCGGGAGTCTCCGTTCCAAGCATTATATATTTGTAATCATTCAAAAATTGTTCCACGTCAAGTTCTTCTGCAACATTGATTTGAACATTGCACTGACTGCTGCTTTCCGCGGCCGCACTCTTCTGCTTCACCCTTCCCACCGTCGCCGCAAACGTCGTCACAGATGAATCAGCCATGATCATCACAAGAGCGAGAAACAGTGCCAGAAATCTTCTTAAATACCCATTCTTTTTCATAATGTCTCATTCCTTTCTTTGGATATGTAGATTTATTTTAACCGAATCGGGAATTATTTTCGGTTGCATGATAGATAGTATATGATTTTTAAATATATTCTATCACTTTGCCTCTTTCTCCAACTCTTTCATTTTCCGAAAGAGTTGCAAAAACGAGCGATTTCCTATGGCATTTTTAGCATTTTTCAAGTCTTTTCCATAAATCAGGATCAAATGAGTTCATACTCATCACAAATCACATCGTAGACCATAATTTATCCCTCCATTTCACACATCTCTCCAATGGATGCCACATAGAAATCAACCTGAGTGAATTTCTTATCGCCAGAGAGCTTATTGAATTTTTTTGCAATTCGTTTGGAAACGATGGGGCAGTTCTCCTGGCTGATTTCGATCAGCATGACAATATACTGCCGGACATTGTATCTGGTGTAAAAATCACCTTTTCGTATGGATGACTGGATGGCCTGTCTGAGAAGTTCGGACTTTTCACGTTCCTTCTCCTCCGAAACATGATCCGCCTTATAGTCCAGTGTGCAAAGCATAACAAACACGGATAAACCAGAGCGCTCCACCATACGGCTGAATACATGATAGATGTCAACAAAGCTGGGAAACGGACAGAAATATGCTCCTACTGCAGCCTCCTTTTCCCGAAGTCTTTCCTTGATATCGCTAAGGGCACCTGCTGCCTGTGAAGTCCGTTCTCCCATCAGCTTGAAACGCTTTAACAATCTCTCCGAAGGGGCCACTCCCATTTCATCGAATAAAAGCTTTTCGGTGTTTTGGTAAACTTCAAGGCCTTCCTTATATCGTGACATTCCGATCAAGCTGTCGATTTCCCAGACCTGCCACTCGTCAAAGGGATAAATTTCGGCGGCTCTGTGCGCCACTTTATGCAGATCTTCATACCGTTCATGCCCCTTCAGCCAGCGGCACAGCTCCTCTGTAACACGGAAGTACTCATCTCTGCACCGGACATTCTCCACAGCGACCCATTGCTCCCCGATCATATCCGGGAGAAATTCACCTTTATAAATTTTCCAGGCCTGCATCCAGAGATGGAGCTTGTCCTCTTCCCGTTTCTCCTTTTTTTCTTTCTCTATCAGTTTCCGGAACTCATTTACATCAACCTGAACTTCAATATTTCCGTCCCAACAGCACATTCCGGACTGGATATTTATGTATTTGCTATCTGGAAGTCCAATATCCTTCAGCTGTTTACGAAGTCTGAAAATGGTGTTGTTCAGGCTTCCGTTCTTATTCTCCACCTCAACTCTTCCATAAAGGGCATCTATCATAGCAGCTTTGGAAATTCCGCCGTCTTCGGTATGAAACATAAGCAGCTGAAAAAGCTGTGTAGTCTTCGATGCTTTATTTCGATCCAGTACCAGTTCTTTTCCCTTATATTCCAACGAAAAGGTTCCAAGCATGCGAACCTTTAATACGTTTTTTTCCATATACTTTTCTCCATAACTAAAATAATTCTAGAACGTATTTATTGCAGACGTAATTAGCAATAGCCTTTTATTTCCTTATTAATTATAATACGACTTTTTTACATAATAACACCAGAATAAAAAAAGAAACTATTAACATTTGGTTAAAAAAAGGCAGAAAGTTTTCGTTACATGTACTGAAACTTCTGCTCTTACTGCTTCTTTATTCTGTTACTTCGTACTGCCTCAATTCATATTTCAGTTTGGTGCCCTCTTTGATTTCTATTAGCAAAAGGACTCCGGGCACCGGCTTCTCACCGGCATGTCCTCGCTTTTTACGTATCTTGCGTTAAATTCCGTATTGATCTGGCGAAGCTCTTTCTTCCCATCAATGTATTCCTGATACATCTCAGCCAGCCCTGCCATACAACCGTCGCAGTTCGCCTCAATATTTCCAAGGGATTCTGCAACAATCTTCTCCCGCTCCTCACGGGTAGTTTCTGCGATTAAATATCCCGCCATCTTTTCGCCTCCACTTTCTCAGGTAAATTTCATTATCTCTATTATAGCGTACTCCTTAACAATTTCAACTTTAACTTCCATAAACACTTTGGAATTAATTGATAAATCCACCTGCAAAAACTGTTTATTTTCTCGTTTATGTGTTATATTATATCTACCTTATATTAGCCAGGAGGACTTTATGCAGAAAAAACGAGTAGGTGTGATTACCTTCCATAACTACGACAATTACGGTGCCATCCTACAGAGCTACGCGCTTCAGAAAAAGCTGCAGGAAATCGGCACCCAGCCGGAAATTATTGATTACCGCTGCGACTATATCAGCAATCCTTTCCGCCTTGTAAACCTGAAAAAGAAAGGACTTTTTAACTATATTTACGGGACAATCGGCCATATCTGCTACATTCCCCGCCGTTTCAAATGCAACAGATTCCGCAGACACATGCGCTACAGCCAGCCTGTCACTCAGGGTAAAATGCAGCCGGTAGCTGGCAAATACGATATTTATATTGCTGGAAGCGACCAGATCTGGGATTACAAGCTTACCAATTTTGATACCACCTATTTCCTTGATTTTGTAAAAGAGGGGAAAAAGAAATGCAGCTATGCTGCAAGTATCGGTGAAAATCTTCCGCCGGAAGAATACCAGCAGAAATATAAAGAACTGCTTTCCGATTTTGATGAAATTCTGGTTCGTGAAGACTATGGCGCTGACATTGTAGAGAATCTCACAGAGAAGCGTCCTGAAGTGGTCTGTGATCCTACCCTTCTTCTCACTGCGGAAGAGTGGGATAAGCTTCTGGTTGAGCCAAAATATAAAGAAAAATACATTCTGGTTTACCAGCTGGGAATTAACAAAGAAATCGTAGACTTCGCCCGCCGGCTCCACAATAAAACAGGCTACCGTATTGTATACATTCCTTTCCCATTAGTTGGTCTTCTGAAATGTGATTGCAAGATTACAGTTGGTCCTGCAGAGTGGATGGGACTTTTCAAAAATGCAGAATATGTAGTTTCTGATTCTTTCCATGGTGTTGTTTTTGCCCTTATTTTTAACCGCAAATTCTTCGCCAAGGTAAACGGTCACCACATGAACCGCCGCGTTCAGCAGCTTCTTAATCTGGTGAAGCTTACTGACAGAACTATGGATGATGTTTCTTACGAAAAGCTTACTGAAGAAATTGATTTCACTTATGCAAATGAGCAGATTGCCCGCTTCCGCGAGCACTCTATGGAACAGCTGCGCCAGATGACATCTGAGGATTAAGCAGCGATTACCAATAAATGGAGATTTTTAGCAAATGAATAAAGAAAAAAATGTAAAAAAAGCCTTTTTATGGAATATGATCGGAAGTACCTGTTACTCAGGCTCCTCCTTTTTGTATCTCCTGGTGGTAACTCGTGTGTGTGGCGCACAGCTGGCAGGGTTTTATTCCTTAAGCTACGCTACTGCACAGCTGCTTCTGCAGGTGGGACGCTATGGTGTCCGCACCTATCAGGCCACGGATCTGGAGCACAAATATATTTTTTCCGAGTATAAGGTTTCCCGCATTATCACCTGTGCACTGATGATGCTGTTTGGAATTATTTACAGTTCCTTCAGCTTCAAAGGCGAATATATTATCATCAGCACTTTTATTATTATGATGAAGATGATTGATGCGGTGGAGGATGTTTTCCACGGAAATCTTCAGCAAAAGTACCATGTTGAGCAGATGGGAAAAATGCTGGCGGCGAGAAATCTGTATTCCGCAGTTTTTTTCACCGCTATGCTTATTATCACTAAGAACCTGTACTGCACCTGTGTTGCTACTTCTACAACCTCCCTTATTCTGTGTCTTATCATTAACTCACAGATGACCAGAAAATACGTTGGTCATGAAGAGGATGGACGCAAGCTTCAGATGTCTCATGTGTGGGAGTTACTTCGAACCTGTACCCCTATGTTTATCGGTACTTTTCTTTCCCTGCTGCTCTACAACATTCCAAAATACGCAATGGCTGGCGTTATGACAGATGAATATCAGACTTACTATAGCATTCTGTTTATGCCTTCTTTTGTGATTTCGCTGATGTGCGAGTTCGTGTTTAAGCCTACCATCACCACCATCGCAGAATTATGGTGGGAAAATAATGTGAAAAAGTTCACACTGTACATACTGCGGATCATTGGCATCATCCTGGTCTGCTGTGTAGCTGTTGTGGCTGGAGGGCATCTCATCGGTCGAACATTGCTGGAGATTATTTACGGCGTGGATCTTTCCCCATATAAGCTGCATTTCGTAGTTCTGCTTATCGGCGGAGGAATCAGCGCGGAAGTCTACATGATCTACAATATCCTTATCGCTATCCGCTGGGGAAAATGCCTGCTTCCAGTTTATTCCATAACCGCAATTATTACCATCGCAGCTGCCCGGATTCTGGTGCAGCAGTGGGGAATTATGGGCGCAGCATTGAATTATGTACTGTCCTGCTCCATTTTGTTTGTGCTGTTTACTTTGATTCTGGTTTATGTAATTCTTCGAAAAAAACATCAGAACTAATTCAGTTAATACAACATCCCCCGGAAGGGAAATGTCCGTTTATTGGGACTATTCTTTCCGGGGGATGTTTTTTTATTTTCCTTTCGGATTTATGCGTGGAAGCTGATACTCTCGTATATTTTCATAGCCCGATAACGCCAACAGCAACAGCAAGTCACGCTGTGGTCCTTTCCAGGATTCTGCAGGTTCGTACCATTCGTGGATGGTATGCTCTCCACCGCCTTTTCCTCCCCAGCCACGGTGATGGCAGGGATTCCAAGACTGATGGGGATGTTGGCGTCTGTGCTGGCGGCACCGATGTACAGGGTTTCCATGCCAATGGCCTGATTTGCAGCATTTGCAGCCTGGACAATCTGGCAGGATTTTTCCTGGGTACCAGCAGGGCGCCTGCCCTTTTGTTCGAAGGTGACTGTAATGCGGTCATCTTCTGCTGAGGTTTCCCTGTCTCCATTATCAGCATTCACTGGCACTGCGCCAGCTGTATCTCCCACACTGCTTTTCGCTGTCATATTATTGTCGTCAAGGATTCCTGTACTCTCAGAACTTAAAGTTCCATATCCCCAGCGGCGTTTTCCTCATTCACGGCTTCTTCTATTGCCTGGTGGAGTTTTGCGGATAATTTCTCAAGTTCTCCTGCATCCACAGAGCGCAGATCCACCAGCATAGAACACTCTGCCGCGATTACATTTACAGACGTGCCGCCGTTTACTACGCCTACACTGAAAGTAGTTTTCGGATTCTTTGGTGTCTGGAAATCGCTGATTTTCGCAATCGCCCTTCCCATTGCGTGAATCGGGTTGGGAATTCCGAAGCCGGTGAAGCTGTGTCCGCCGGTTCCGTGGAAAGTTACCAGATAGCGCTCGCTGCCTACTGCCTGGTAAATGATTCCAGAGGTTTTTTTATCATCAATGGAAACGAAACCGTCGTAGCGCCCTTCTGTGTCTGCCATATCCTTAAATACATGCTTAATTCCCCTCAGATCACCAAGTCCCTCTTCGCACACATTTGCACAGAACACAATATCTCCCTCGCCGCGAATGCCTGTAGCATTCATTGCTCTTGCAAGACTGAGAATCCGCTACCGCCCTGGTATCGTCTCCGATTCCCGGACAGCTGTAGCGTTCGCCTTCTTTCTTCAAAGTAAGGTCTGTCTCCCTTGGGAAAACAGTGTCTGTATGTCCCGCAACCATAATTCGCGGTCCATTCCCAGTCCCTTTCCAGGTTCCCAGCACATTTCCCACCTCATCAACGTGCACCTCTGAAAGACCGGCATCCACCATCTTCTTTCGGACATATTCCGCTTTCTCCCCTTCTTCATAGGAAGGCGCAGGAATCTGGCACATTTCCAGGTGCTCCTGCAAAGTTCTTTCATCATCTTCGCGCAGAAATTTTAGTGCTTCCTGCACACCGTTATATCTCAGTAATTTATCCATAATCTTTCCCTTTCAACTATAGAAAAAGTCAGCAAGTTCCAGCCTTCCCAGCCCAAACCTCCTGACTCTCATACGTCTGATTATTATCTTTTTATCACCATACAGCGGTTTTCCACTCATCTGGTCAACACTACATTTGAAATGATTTTTTGCAGAATCGGATCCACTGAACATAATTATAATCTCTCCAGCAGCTTCTCCAGATCCGCATAACTCTCAATATTATTGGACTCCCTGCGAAGCCCTGCACTGTGGGGCATCCCTGCTGTATACCATGCTACATGCTTGCGCATCTCCCGGATCCCGATGAATTCACCCTTCATTTCAATCTGAGCCCGTGCATGCTTCAGAATCATCGCTTTCACCTCTGCCAGAGAAGGTCTTGCCAGCTCTTCCCCTGTTGCAAAATAGTGATTCATCTCCCGAAATATCCATGGATTTCCTTCCACAGCACGCCCGATCATCACCGCATCACATCCGGTCTGCCGAAAAAGTTTCTCCGCCTTTTTCGGCGAATCCACATCCCCATTTCCAATCACCGGAATGGAAACTGCTTCTTTAACCTTGGCAATGGTCTCCCAGTCTGCTATCCCGGAATAATACTGCTGCCGTGTCCGTCCATGAACTGCAATAGCTGCTGCCCCGGCATCCTCCACGCGCTTTGCAATCTCCACAATATCCACCGGCTCATTCTCAAAACCGATACGAACTTTCACTGTCAATGGCTTCTGAATGGCAGAAGAAATGCTTTTCACAATCTTCACAATCAGATCCGGATTTTTCAAAAGAGCTGAACCTTCACCGTTATTTACCACCTTCGGCACTGGGCATCCCATATTGATATCCAGAATGTCAAAAGGCTCCTCCTCGATTTCCTTCGCCACCTCCGTCATCAGCTCTGGCTCACTTCCAAAGAGCTGCATGGAAATAGGATGCTCCACCGGGTCGATTTCCATCAGCGCCCTGGTATTTTTGTTCTTATAGGAAATAGCCTTGGCACTGATCATCTCCATGCAGAGAAGCCCAGCGCCCTGCTCCTTGCAAAGCCTGCGAAAAGCCAGGTCGGTAACGCCCGCCATTGGTGCCAGGACGAACCGGTTAGGGATCTCCACAGTTCCGATTTTCCACTTCATCTCCTTTGGAAGCTCATATCTCAACTTAGAATCTAAATTACTACTCATATCACCTTAATTACTTTCATATTTGATGTGTAACTATTCAATCCTTTCAACAATTACTCGCTTCGTGAACTCAAATGTCACATCTGATGAGCTGCTATTTTCCCTGTTTATCAGTTTATCCACACAGCTTACTCTTCTGTCTTCTCTTTATCCACATCTTCCCCAAGGAAGAACACACGATAATACATTTCCAGAGATTCCAGAAGCTCCTCTTTCTCCACACGCAGCTTTTTAATCTTCAGTGCACCGCCAATATCATCATAAAATCCATCAGCTTCCGTAGCCTCTGTTTTAAACTGCAGGTTTCCGTGATCATCAAATTCCAGTGTGAAAATTCCTCCAATCTCTTCTGTGAAAAGAACACACATGATCTGCAGTTCCTTCTTCACATGATCAGGCAGAGAATCAAAGTCTTTATTAAAGTAATATTTCTGTTCATAGGCGCTTGCGCCGCAAAGCACTACATTCTCCTGATACAATTAAGTCCCACCTTTCTGTTTTCATCTGTGTCAACAACATTTTCGCAAGTGATATGCCCCATTCACTGTAGGATTATCGCAATCAGTGGGGAATATCATTTGCGAAAATGTGCCTAAACAATAGCCTTACACATAGCTATACAGCCCGCGAACCGAAACCTCACCGGCGCTGACAGCTACAATCGTTCCATCAGTTTCTCTACCAACAGCTCTCCGCCATCTGTAATCCCTCTGGCCACGCCCTCGTACGGCTCTTTCGCCAGCACACGCACCGGCTGATTGTAATTAGCAAGAATACTTTCATATTCCTCTTTCAGCCCACTGAGGTCACAGGTCGCTGCAAATTTTTCATAGTATTCCTCAAAAGCTTCCATCACAAGCCCGGGAATCTGGCTTCTGTCAAATTCCTTGCCGCTCTCCAGATAAAGGGATGTAGCCTTGTCTGCCATCTCCTCCGGAAACTCTCTGATATTTACATTAATTCCCACTCCGATGACTGCATAGTCAATTTTTCCATCGCGAACCCCCATTTCGGTAAGGATTCCGCATATTTTTTTGTGGGAAACTACCACATCATTGGGCCATTTGATACTTACGTCAAATCCAAGATTCTTCACTGCTTTCGCCACAGCCATACCCATTACAAGGGTAAGGGTTGGTGCATACTGAGGTTCAAATTTCGGTCTGAGAAGAATGCTCATCATAACCGACGTACCCTCTGGTACCTCCCAGGATCTGCCAAGTCTTCCTCTTCCTGCTGACTGAAATTCTGCCAGTGCAAGAGTTCCCTCTGATGCGCCTTCCTTCGCCAGACGCTTGATCCACAAATTGGTAGAATCTGTTTCTCTTGCAAAATGGACGGTTTTGCCCGCCCATTTTGTATGTATCTGATCTGCAATTGTGGTTTCGTTATAGATACTGCCCGTGCCAATTTCTTCATATGATTCTTTTTCGGAAATCATTTCAGATACCCTTTCTATAACTCCCAATCGTCCAGGTTCTTTGAATAAATGATACATCTTATCCAGAGGATAAAAAGTAGTACATAAGAACGTAGAAACAATCGGAATTCATTAATTCATTGTTATCTGGAAGCCGAATTATTTATTCTCAGGCTCTCCCAGTGTAGCAACCATAACCGCTTTAATGGTATGCATACGGTTCTCAGCCTCATCAAATACCTTAGAAGCCGGAGACTCGAATACTTCGTCTGTTACTTCCATATCTGTCAGATTGAAGCGCTCGCCCATCTCTTTGCCAATCTTTGTCTTAAGATCATGAAATGCTGGCAGACAGTGAAGGAAAATTGCTTTCTCCCCTGCATTCTTCATAACTGCAGATGTTACCTTGTATGGTGTCAGATCATGGATTCTCTCTTCCCATACTGCATCCGGCTCACCCATGGATACCCATACATCTGTGTAAATAACGTCTGCGTCCTTCGTTCCAGCCTCTACATCCTCTGTAAGAGTAATGGTTGCGCCGGACTCTGCTGCGTACTCTTTGCACTGAGCAACCAGCTCCTCATTCGGGAAATATTTCTTACTTGTGCAGGCTACGAAATGCATACCAAGCTTGGAGCAGGCTACCATCAGGGAGTTACCCATATTGTAACGGGCATCGCCCATGTAAACCAGCTTGATTCCTTTCAGATATCCGAAATGCTCACGGATGGTAAGCATATCTGCTAACATCTGTGTTGGATGATATTCGTTTGTCAGACCGTTCCAAACCGGAACTCCTGCATATTTTGCAAGATCTTCTACAATTTCCTGACCAAATCCACGGTACTCAATACCATCATACATTCTTCCAAGAACTCTCGCAGTATCTGCAATGCTCTCTTTCTTGCCGATCTGGGAGCCAGTTGGATCCAGATAGGTGCTTCCCATTCCAAGATCATGGGCTGCCACCTCGAAGGAACAACGTGTTCTGGTGCTGGTTTTCTCAAAGATCAGGCAATATTTTTGCCTTTGTAATACTCGGTAAGCTCACCGGCTTTTTTCTTTGCCTTTAACTCAGCAGATAAATCAAGAAGATACAGAATTTCCTCTGGTGTAAAGTCTTTCAGTGTCAAAAAATTTCTGCCTTTTAAGTTCATAATAATCCTCCTCTGGTGTCAGGTATAGTACCTGGCACCATTTTTCTTTCTGTCATGCTTTACAGTAAACTGTCGTACAAGTCTTTGAATTTTTCACTTTTCAGACTGACCATAGCCGGCTTTCATCTCATTAATTTCTTGTTTCAAGAATGTTACTCTTCTTTTTTATCCTTCTCATCCACAACAACTTCCTTCAAAGAAGCTGCCAGTCCTGCCAGGTTCTGGATCTCTGACGGGATAATGATCTTGGTAGATTTGCCGTCTGCCACTTTCGCAAGAGCTTCGAAGCTCTTCAGGGTAAGAACTGCATTGTCAGCACCTGCTTCCTTGATCATACGAAGACCTTCTGCATTCGCCTTCTGAACCTTCAGAACTGCCTCTGCCTGACCTTCTGCCTCTTTGATCATGCGCTCTTTCTGCGCTTCCGCGCGAAGGATAGCAGCCTGCTTCTCAGCTTCGGCATCAAGAATTGCAGATTCCTTTTTACCCTCTGCAACAAGGATGGTGGACTTCTTCTCACCTTCTGCGATCAGAATTGCCTCACGTCTCTCACGCTCTGCCTTCATCTGTTTCTCCATGGCTTCCTGAATAGCAGCCGGAGGAATGATATTCTTAAGCTCTACACGGTTTACCTTGATTCCCCATGGATCAGTTGCCACGTCAAGGGAAGCACGCATCTTGGTATTGATCACCTCACGGGAGGTCAGGGTTTCATCCAGTTCCATATCACCGATAATGTTACGCAATGTAGTCGCGGAAAGATTCTCGATGGCCATGATCGGATTCTCAACGCCGTATGCGTACAGCTTCGGGTCTGTGATCTGGAAAAATACAACAGTATCAATCTGCATGGTTACGTTATCTTTTGTGATAACCGGCTGTGGTGGAAAATCTACAACCTGCTCTTTCAGATTGACTTTTCTTGCCACACGCTCTACAAATGGAAGTTTGAAGTGTACGCCGGTTCCCCATGTTGCCTGATAAGCACCTAAGCGCTCAAGTACGATCGCATATGCCTGGGGTACGATGCGGATGCAGGATGCCAGGATCCACAGCACCAGAATGATGACAATCAGCAAAAATAAGATACTTCCCATATTACGCCTCCTTTGGCTCCACGATCAATTTAACACCGTGGACTGCTTTTATGATTACTACAGTATCAACCGGAATTGTTACGCTGTCATCGGATGTCCGGGCCATCCATTCAATGTCATTGATGCGGACCTGACCTGTCTGGGCCAGATTATTGATCTTCTGGATCACGACAGCCTTTTTTCCAAGAAGACCTTCCACATTTGTTTTCTCTGTGTCTTTTCTCATAAGCTTCAGAGCTGCCGGTCTTGTAAAAAACAGCAGCACCAGTGAAACACAGAAAAACAGAAGAAGCTGCGGCACGATTCCCATTCCAATGCCGGCTGCAATAGCGGCAGCAAGTGCGCCTCCTGCAAACCAGATGGTGGTAAGTGCCGTGGTAAGCCCTTCAATAACCAGAAGCACAGCCAGGACTCCCAGCCAGATAATTGGTTCCATAAGACTCCCCCTTTCAGATAAGCGATTGTCAAAATCTGCCATACGTCATCAGATATACTTCAGCAGACAGATTCCAGATCAGCTAACCCTACCGTCTCTGCCTTGCAGCCTCATACATCAAAATTCCTGCAGCCATAGCTGCATTCAAGGACTCCACCTTGCCGCACATGGGGATCCGGATGAGACAATCGGCAGCTTCTGCTGCCTCTTCCGTCAATCCGTTTCCTTCATTTCCAATAAGAAATGCTGTGCCGCCCTGATAATCCTCCTGATCATAGGAATTTTTTCCTTTCAGGTGGGCTGCAAAGGTACGGATACCTTTTTGCTCCAGTTCCGCTTTTAATGATACCACATCCTCCACATATAGGAAAGGCATTCTGTAAACAGATCCCATTGTTGAGCGGATGACCTTTGGATTGGTAATGTCTACGCAGGTTTTCGTAAGAAAAACACCGGAAACACCAGCACCCTCACCTGTTCGGAAAATAGTCCCTGCATTTCCCGGATCCTGAAGATCCTCAAGAACCATTACCAAAGGAGCATCTCCTTTTAAAATATCTTCCACAGTCCACACCGGTTTCTTCAGAACTGTAAGAATTCCCTGTGGAGTCCTGGTATCACACATCTGGCGGAAAACATTATCTGCCACAATTTCTCTTTTTTCTTCCGGAAGCTCCATGACCTGCTTCATCAGGGACTCATCTGCTGTCAGGGATTCTGTCACATAAACCCTGGAAATCCAGTCCTTTGGAGCTTCCCCGAACATTTTCCGTCCCTCAGCCACAAATAAGCCCTGTTCCCTGCGGGCCTTGGCCTTCTGGTTTAACTGTATGATATTTTTTACCTGTGTATTATTTGCACTGGTTATCATAAATTATCCTCCCTGTTACAGCGGCTTTCGGAATTTATTCAAATCCTCGTTCTTTCCTACTGCAACCAGAATACAACCCGCTTCCAGCTTCTCCGCAGGATTCAGGTTTACATTTACAGAATCTCCATGCTTCACTGCAACCAGATTTATATGATGCTGTTCACGAAGCCTGATCTCTGAAAGACTTTTTCCCACCCATTCACCCGGGATCCGGAATTCTGCCATACTGAACTCCGTAGAAAGCTCAAACACATCCTCAAATCCACTGGCTGTAAAATTACGGGCAACGCGGATGCCCATGGAACGCTCCGGATATATTACCTGATCAGCACCAATTTTCTCCAGGATCCGGCCATGAAGGGAATTCATTGCCTTCGCCAGAACAAGCGGGACGCCCAGGTCCTTCACCTGCATGGTGGCTGTAATACTGGCTTCCATATTTTCTGCAACCGCAATAATCGCAACGTCTACATTCTGCACGCCCAGAGATTTCAGAATTCCAGGCTCGCGCACATCTGCACGAACTGCATAGGTGACAGTATCTGCAATTTCCTGAATATTTTCATCTTTATCATCAATTGCCAAAACATCATAATCTGCATTCGCAAGCTCTTTCGCCAGGGTCATTCCAAACTGCCCCAATCCAATGACTGCAAAGGATTTTCCGCTCATTCTAATCTCCTTTAAAATCTGCTATGAAAGCAACGGACTTTCATGCGGGATAATGTCGTCCACAGACGCCATTTCCTATCCTATCATAATATTCTCTTCTGCCAGATGTACATCCTTGGTGCGCTTCTGCGCACGGGACACAACTGCCGCGCCCAGTGTCAGCGGACCGATTCTTCCAAGATACATGGTAAAAATAACGATCCATTTGGCCGGTGTATTCAGGGCCGCGGTCAGTCCTCTGGAAAGACCTACGGTTCCAACTGCAGAGGTAAGCTCATACAGCACATCCACAAAGGGGGCTTCCGGCATAACTGCAAAAATCCCCAGCACGGAAATAAACAGTACACTAACCGCCATTCCCACAACTACCTGTGCAGAACGGATATAACTGCTGCGAATCTTTCTCCCATAAACCTCTACATCTTTTTTTCCCCGAAGGTTGGCAATAATACTCAGCACAAGCACTGCAAGTGTAGTCGTCTTCACTCCGCCGGCAGTCCCCATAGGAGAACCTCCAACCAGCATAAGAAACAGACAGATTATTACGCTTCCGCTGGTCAGTGCCCCCTGATCAATTGTAAAAAATCCTGCAGTTCTTGTGGTCACAGACTGAAATGCCGCTGCCATCAGCTTCTGTCCAAAGGACAGACTTCCCAGTGTGTCCGGGTTCTTATACTCAAACAGTAAAATACAGATTGTCCCACCAAGGAGCAAAATCCCGGTTGTAGTCAAAACCAGCTTGCTCTGCAGACGAAGGTCCGGAATAATCTGCCAGGAGAAAGCTTCTTCTGAAAAACCAGCTTTATTCTTTCTCCAAGATCCCACCATACGTTAAAGCCAAGTCCAGAAGCAATAATTAATCCCATAGTTGTCACATTCACCAGAGGATTGGTTACATAGTCTGCCAGACTGTTCTCTCCCAAAAGATCGATTCCTGCATTGCAAAAGGCTGAAACCGCTGTAAAAACAGCCTGTCCCAGACCTTTCACCAGTCCAAACTCTGGTACAAAGCAGAATGCATAGCCGACGGCTCCGATTCCTTCTGCTGCAAACACACAGAGAACCACTTTTCTCACCACTGTTACCAGACCGGACATCTGCTCCAGATTATAGGATTCCTGGATCATTCTGCGGTTCTTCAGACTGATCTTCTTATTCAGGGAAATAAAAATAACGCTTGCAAGTGCGATCAGTCCAATTCCGCCAATCTGGATCAGCAAAAGGATCACCAGTTTGCCAATCAGACTCCAGTGAGTGGCTGTGGTCACAGTCACAAGACCGGTTACACATACGCAGGTGGTGGCTGTAAACATAGCATCGGAGAACGAAGTGGTCTGGCCTACTGCCGTACAGAAAGGCAGCCACAGAATTAATCCTCCTACAAAAATTACCCCCGCAAAGCTGAGGGTAATGATCTGTGCCGTATTCAGTTTATGCAATTTATATTGCAGGTTTTGAATGAACATAAGCTTCCTTTATGCCACTGCCCTCAGCATCTTTTGCAAAATATTCTGCTGCAGAATGTCAGGAACAATGACTCTTTTATAATTACGGTTCACCTGCCGTCGGCACATAGCTCAAAGGATTTCTGCAAAATGTGTATCACATACTGTAAAACCCAGTCGGAAATATGCCCTGAGACAAGTGAACCGTATTATCACTGTTATTTCCTATAGTTATGAGAAAGGGACTCACAAACCTCCCACATATATGGAGTGACGCTCTTCTCCATTGCAAGAGCTTCATTGATATCGAAATCAACGAAATCACCATGGCGGTATCCAACAACACGGCTCTTCTTGCCTTCCAGAAGAAGGTCTACTGCCATAGCACCCATCATGGATGCATATACACGGTCTTTACATGTTGGGCTTCCACCACGCTGCATGTGACCAAGGATAGTAGCACGTGTCTCGATTCCTGTAGCAGCCTCGATACGAGTTGCCATAGCCTGTGAATGGCCGATACCCTCTGCATTGATGATGATGTGGTGTTTCTTACCCATCTTACGGCTCTCAATAATGTTATTGATCAGCTTCTGCTCATCATAGTCATACTTCTCAGGGATCAGAACATCCTCGGCTCCGTTGGCAATACCACACCACAGTGCAAGCCAGCCGGCTCCACGTCCCATAACCTCGATGATACTGCATCTCTCATGGGAAGTAGATGTATCACGAACTTGTCAATTGCTTCCATAGCTGTATTAACAGCGGTATCAAAACCGATGGTGTACTCTGTACATGCAATGTCAAGGTCGATGGTTCCTGGAATTCCGATTGTATTGATTCCAAGGTTAGCAAGCTTCTGTGCTCCGGCAAAGGAACCGTCTCCACCGATTACAACAAGTCCGTCAATACCGTGCTTGCGGCAGATCTCTGCACCACGCTGCTGTCCTTCCGCTGTGCGGAACTCGGCACATCTTGCAGTGTAAAGAATTGTACCACCACGCTCGATGGTGTCGGATACATCTCTTGCTGTCATATCGATGATCTCTTCGTTTAAAAGGCCGTTATAGCCTTCTGGATACCTTTTACTTTAAGTCCGCTGGAAAGTCCACGTCTTACAACTGCACGGATTGCAGCGTTCATTCCAGGAGCGTCACCGCCGCTGGTAAGGACACCAATGGTCTTAACTTTGTTTTCTGCCATAATAATCTCCTCCATCTTATGAATCGTCGGGAGCTGTGTCTCCATTTTCAGTGGAAACGCCCTCGTTTTTCTATACACATATTCAGCATTAGTTTATAGCATTTTCAAAGGTTTTTCAAGACTCTTTCCTTAAGTAATTGCCGAAATTACACTCTGTTTTCCGTGATTTTACCATAATTTTCCATATACCTGTCTGATTCTTCACTTTAAAGCGTTTTCAGAGCTCTTTCTACAACCCGGATATTGCCTTCACCATATTTTTTACTCATCTGTGCAAGCCATTCATCCTGCAGATTTACATGGTATGCAGCAGACAGTTTTTTCATTGCTTTTACATCTTTCAGATAAATAACGACAGTGTCTGTACCCTGAGAATTCCGTAGATCCTCCAGAAGCCCTTTTTCTTTCTGGCTGTAATCGTCCTTACTTTCAAACTGGATCCAGAGTTCTCTCGGAATATCGGAGAAAGGCCGTACCTTTTCCAGGATCAGTTTGCTGGCCTTGTCATCCTCGGCAGATACGCGTCCCTGGATGAATACCCTGCGTCCTCATTGATCATATTCTGCCATTTCTCGTAATCTCTTGGGAAAACCATGACTTCCACAGTTCCAACCAGATCCTCCACGGTAAGGAACGCCATCACTTTGTTTGTTTTGGTATACTTCACGTTTTTCTCTGTGATCATTCCTCCTATGATGACTTTCTGATTGTCCCGTACTTTTGACTCATCCGGTTCACCGCCTTCACGGTCATCTTCATCTGATGGCTGAAAATCAATCGTTCTTGCAGAAATCATTTTCTCCATTATATTACGGTAGCGATCCAGAGGATGACCGCTCAGGTATATGCCAAGGACTTCTTTTTCATAGGACAGAACCGTCTCTTTGTCATATTCTTCCAGATTCGGCATGCGGATTTCAAATTCTTTTTTTCATCTTCGCTGGCAATATCGAATAAGCTGAGCTGCCCTGCCATAGACTGCTTCTTGTTTCGGGAAATGTCATCTACGATCTGACCAAAAACAACCATCTTCTGATGACGGTTTCCTTCCAGACAATCCAGGGCACCTGCCTTGATAAAGTTCTCAATGGCACGCTTGTTCACAGCTTCAATATTCCGCTCAATAAAGTTCTTCACGGAAAGGTACTCGCCGTGTTCTTTTCTCTCTGCAACAATAGCCTCAATAACCGGACGACCTACGCTCTTGATTGCGGAAAGCGCATAGAGGATCGAGCCTCCTGATACGGAAAAGCCATGCTCGCCTTTGTTGATGTCCGGCGGCAGGATCGGAATGTTCATCTGGCGGCAGACTGAATATACTCAGCAACCTTGGTAGGCTTGTCGATTACGGAGGTCATCAGCGCAGCCATATATTCTACCGGATAATAGTATTTCAGGAAGGCAGTCTGATACGTAACATAGGCGTATGCAGCCGCATGGGATTTGTTAAATGCATACTGTGCAAAATCGATCATTTCATCGTAGATCTTATTTGCAATTTTCTCATCAATTCCATTTTTAATACAGCCTGGAACACCTTCCGCTTCGTTTCCATAGACAAAAGCCTGGCGTTCCTTTTCCATAACGTTAAGTTTCTTCTTGGACATGGCTCGGCGAAGAAGATCGCTTCGTCCCAGGGTAAATCCGGCAAGGCTCTGTACGATCTGCATAACCTGCTCCTGGTACACGATACAACCGTGAGTCGCTTTCAGGATTGGTTCCAACTGAGGACAATCATAGTGGATGGTGTCTGGACGGTTCTTGCCGCGGATATACTGGGGAATAAAGTCCATAGGGCCTGGGCGGTACAGGGAAATTCCGGCGATTACATCCTCAAGGCTATGTGGCTTCAGTTCTTTCATGAATCCTTTCATTCCGCCGCTCTCCAGCTGGAACACACCGTCAGTACGGCCTGTTCCAAGAGAATCCAGCACTTTCTGGTCATTATAATCTATCTTTTGCATATCAAGGGATATGCCGTAATTTTTCTTTACATTTTTTACTGCGTTGTTGATTACAGTCAGGGTTCGAAGGCCAAGGAAATCCATTTTCAAAAGTCCCAGCTCCTCAAGAGTTGTCATGACAAACTGGGTGACGATGGTTCCGTCCTGCGCGCGTGAAAGGGGCACATACTCGGAGACGTCTTTCTGGCTGATTACAACTCCGGCAGCGTGCATGGAGGTATGTCTTGGAAGACCTTCCAGACGTTTAGCCATGTCAATCAGATGATGCACATCCGGCTGCTCGTCGTATGCTTTTTTCAGTTCCGGGTTTACTTCCATGGCTTTGTCGATTGTGACAAGCTTCACATTCGGTATTTTGGCAGGAACCATTTTCGCAATGGAGTCTACCTGGGCATATGGCATATCGAGGACACGGCCTACATCACGGATAACACCGCGGGCTGCCAAAGTACCGAATGTAACAATCTGAACCACACAGTCTTTGCCGTATTTCCGTACAACATAGTCGATTACTTCCTGTCTTCGCTCAAATCCGAAATCCACGTCAATATCAGGCATGGATACTCGCTCCGGATTCAGGAAACGTTCAAACAGAAGGTCATATTTGATTGGATCAAGTAAGGTGATTCCAAGGGTATATGCAACAATACTTCCGGCTGCGGAGCCTCGTCCGGGACCTACTTCAATGCCATTACTGCGGGCATAATGGATGAAATCCCACACAATGAGGAAGTAGTCAACATAGCCCATATTTTTGATAGTGTTCAGCTCGTATTCCAGTCGCTCCCGTAGCTCTGGGGTAACCGGATCGTACAGGCGCTCCAGCCCTTCGAAGCAGAGCTTATTCAGGTATTCCCAGGAGGTGTAGCCTCGGGAACGTCGAATCTTGGCAGCTTGGTAACTCCGAATTCAATTTCTACGTGGCAGCGCTCTGCTATTTTATGTGTGTTCTCCAAGGCTTCCAGTGCATATGGGAAAAGTGCCGCCATTTCCTGCTCGGATTTCACGTAGTACTGACCGCCTTCGTAGCGCATACGGTCTGTATCGGACAGCTTCTTCCCTGTCTGGAGACACAGAAGAATGTCGTGAGGATCAGCATCTTCTTTGTAGGTGTAATGAATATCGTTAGTGGCTACCAGGTCAATTCCAGTCTCCTGGTGCATGCGCAGAAGCTGCTGGTTTACATTCTGCTGTTCCGGAATTCCATGATCCTGAAGCTCTAGGAAAAATTGCCTTCGCCGAAAATTTCCTGATAGCGGAGGGCCGCCTTCTTAGCGTCCGGGTACATTCCTCTGTTAAGGAACCGGGCTACTTCACCGGCCAGGCAGGCGCTCAGCGCGATGAGACCTTCGTGATATTCCCGGAGAAGCTCCAGGTCTACTCGTGTTTATAGTAAAAGCCTTCTTTAAAGCTTTTGGATACAATTTTCATAAGGTTCTGGTAGCCCTGGTTGTTCTCGGCAAGAAGTACCAGATGGTAGTAACGGTCGTCGCCACTGCCGATCTCGCGGTCGAAGCGGGAACCAGGGGCTACATAGACTTCGCAGCCAAGGATCGGATTGATTCCGGCTGCTTTCGCTGCCCGGTAAAAATCGATGACGCCGTACATGACCCCATGGTCTGTGATGGCCGCGCTGTCCATCCCAAGCTCCTTTACACGGGCAACGTATTCTTTTATTTTATTGGAACCGTCCAGCAGGGAGTATTCGGTGTGGACGTGGAGGTGGGTAAAAGCCATTGTGTGTCTCCTTCTTCGCAAATTTGCTATTTAATGTGTTGGTCGTTATCCCGGACGCGATTTCACAATGTATATTCACCGCCGCGCGTCGCAACGTTCCGGCAAGCTAATGACTAACTACGACTAAGACGCTCAGGAAAGCCTTCGCGCCTAAGTCTCCGTAAGTCATGGATCTCGCCTCCACTAAAACCGCTCCTGAAATGCGCGGCTTGCGAATATACATTGCAAAATCGCTGGTTACTGGAAAGGGAAGAAAGAAACAGTAACGACAACAACGGGGGTGGTGTGAAGTAGTTGGTATCCCGCAACTTTATTGTTTTTTGCCAATCTATCATTGCCAAGAAAGTATCGGGAAACCAATCACTCCCCCTCCCCCTCTGTCGAAAGTTCCTACGCACAAATAAGTCCCAGCCAGTACACAGCATTCGGGCAATGGTGATTGCTCTAGCGAGCCATTTCAGGCGCGGTTTTAGCGTAGGCGAAATCCACTGCTTACGGAGACTTAATCGTGAAGGCTCTCCTG
>ENA-OQAA01000216-OQAA01000216.1-human-gut-metagenome-genome-assembly--contig:-NODE-216-length-41293-cov-3.087062_pt1 | contig 41293 bp, 51 predicted proteins | sample MGYA00242489_ERZ504515 | MGnify/ENA primary metagenome ERZ504515 (study PRJEB26092, sample SAMD00036237) | human gut metagenome | host: Homo sapiens | study: EMG produced TPA metagenomics assembly of... | reverse complement strand
GTTTTATTTCGTATACTCTCTAACCACTATTTCAGTACCTGATACATCGAAATGCTCATAGCTGTGGCTTATTCACTGAGATATGAAAGGTTGAAAAACCTTGAATTTTCAATAGAAAACACTTGATGATATGAGGAGGAAAGCAAGCATGAAATACAAGATTTTTACAGTAATTGCCCTTCTAGCAGTACGGTAGCGGAACTGTTTGGAGGCTGGGATACCGCGTTAAAGACATTATTGATCTTCATGGTTTTGGACTGGCTTACAGGCGGAATCATACTTCCGGCTGTGTTCCGTAAAAGTCCGAAATCGCCTAACGGAGCGTTGGAGAGCAGAGCCGGATGGAAAGGGCTTTGCAGGAAAGGAATGACTTTATTGTATGTCCTGATCGCAGCCCGTCTGGATATGGTTCTGGGAGTGGAATACATAAGAAATGCAGTGTGCATCGGATTTATTGCAAATGAGGTACTTTCTATTGTGGAGAATGCAGGATGATGGGAGTTCCTATGCCTTCCATGATAAAAAAGGCAGTAGATATATTAAAGGACACAGCAGAAAGTGGAGTGAGGTAGTATGGAGGATATACCGAAGCTATAAAATCTGACAGAGGCATAGAAGGTAATTGGGAAAAGCAGAAAAAGAGATATCAGAACAAAAATTTTATAAATAAATATAGTTCAGTCCGTTTTATTGGGTTGACACAAACATATGTTTCTTATAAAATATATACAAACAAATGTTTGTATATCAGGAAGGAGGCTATGGTTTATATTTTACTTTACAGAAGAAAAATCTGAAGGGGGTAACAGTTGATGCAGAAGGAATTTAATCAGCAGAGAATTGAAATGGGAGAAAGGATCCGAAAATTGCGGAAACGCTGTGATTTTTGTCAGGAATCTCTTGCAGAAGCTATGGACGTGTCAACGATGACGATCTCACGGATTGAGAACGGGATAACAAAAATGGACGTGGAATTTTTAATGAGATTATCCAGAGTTCTGGAAGTTCCGGTAAATGTGATTCTGGGGTTGGAAGATGATAAGGACTGGAGATTCAGATATTTATGATGTGAGAGAAAACGGTTGAAAATTCAGCCGTTTTCTTTATAAAAAAGGATATAAAGGTATTAGAATAACATGGTTACTTTTATTGACGGGGCTGTAAATATAGTGGTAAGCTGTATTTAGCATAGTTGGGATAAGCTTTTAGCAGCAGCGGTATTTTGGATGGAGTATTTATTCCTTCTTTGTAATCTTATCGGCGCTGTTCTATCCGGCAGAAGTTTTGTCTTATTTTCATATTTGTTTTAAAAAGAACAGGTGGTACAGAGCCAGGGAGAATGGTATTGGGGAAGGGGGGATTGAATGAAGAACATAAGTGAACAGGAGTTTGGCAGAAGATTGTTAGTGAATTTTATACACAGGGCAAATTAGTCAGGAATCCTATAATTGCCTGAACGCTTTTCTTGAGTGTCCTGAAATTATAGAAATGTTGAACGGCTGTGAACTGAGCTCGGAAGAGTGTAAACAATATAGAGCAGCGATTTTAGATGTGCTGAGTACGAAGAGATCCGATCTTACAAAAAGAGAAGATTCAATCCGACAAAAACTTTCAGATCGGAATAAAAAAGCAGAAGAGTATTTGCTTGATGAAAAAACGTTCATAGATGAACACATGGAAGAAACTGTTCAATTTCTGATTATGCAGGGGATCTGTAAAAGCCAGGGAGAAGAGTTGTCGGCTATTTTAAGTTCAAAAGTAAAGTACAGGAAATACAGTAAACATAAAGGGTTTAGTATGGGATTATATGAAGCAAGTCCAGTATTTGACCTTACAGTGGGGAATGCGGAAAGAGGGAGTTTTTATAAGAGAGTACCAAAAGACAAATATGGAAAGCTGGAATATTTATTCCGAGAGGATGGCAGATTAGTATCTATTATTTATTATTCAAGTGAAAGCTACCATAATATTTGTTGTGTCTTATATTCAAAGAGTTATATATATTATATGGTTTTTGAGCAGCTTTGTGGAAATAAAACATTGTATGGTATAAAGATTTTAAAAAATCTTAATAACAAATTGGAATATTTGAAATGGTGTGTGTATGAAGGCAAAACAGGAATACACAGAGTAGGTAAGGAAACTTATTTGTATGATAACAGCAAAATAGAAAAATGGTGGTATGAAGAATTTTGGTTTCCAATATATAATGAAAATACAACTTTAGATGGGACCATAATAAGAGAGCTTTGTACCGGAATATACGATAAGGAAGGATATATGTCCGGATATAAAGTTGATTCATATATCGGAAACAGATTAGCGAAGGAGGTATTCCGGGAAAAACTTGTACATATATCCGGTTATGATGAGTTTTATTTGTCGGAAAAAGAAAGATTGGATACGGGAAAGGATTCCTTAAGATGGAAATACCCTCCAAATTATTTTGACTGAAGATCAGAGGGATTATTCTATATAAATAGCTTTGTATGGGGTTATGGAGTTTGTAAATATTTGATGTCTACATTATAGATGGAACAATTCATATTTAGGGGGCTTGTATGTGGTACGAGATTTCTTCTGAGAGAGATATAAATGATTTTAATGAAAAAAATTAAATTTTTTCCATGACTTGTTGTATTAAAAGAAATTGAAATATTCAAGTGGGGCATAATGTAAATAATTAAGATATAAATGTATCCGGTAAATGATAAGAGGATATTAAATGTAGCATTTCAATGCCAAAGTGAAGAAAATGGTATGTTTGAATTGGAATTTCAAGGTTTAAAATATTTAAAATTATTACCGTTAGATGAAACGTATACATGTGAAATACTTGATGCCACTATGTTTATGCAAAACGAATTGATTTATTGGTGTGACTGTGGAGGATTATCAGAAGCAGATTTAGATGATTATATGGGAACAGTAATTTGTGCTGAAAAATTAAGATGGAGATCAATTATTAACCATATGGGAGACCGAGAGTTTTATTAAAATTTATACTAAGGAGTCATTGACTGAACTGCCGCACAATTAAACTAAGTTGATTAAACAATTTTTAGTATACAGACTCGTAGTGTCACTTATTTGTACCGCTCACTGAAAGGCGGAGGAATGGAGGATATTGATATGTCAGTAGATATTGATACTTTATTTGAAATGATGGATGAGGGACAACCTGTAGAGGTTCAGGAAGAGGCTCTCAGAGAGGCGAGAAAGATAAAATCCTTATCTGTATTTAATGCAGCCTATAGAATATAAATGGTCATGGGAAATTGCGCAAAAGTAATATGTGAAAAAACTGATGAAGAATTAAATAAATACACATGTGAGATGCTGGAGTGGCTGCAGGATATCAACTGGCCTGGGGCATTTTTGATCATGGAGAGGCTGGAAAAATGGAGCCTCAGTTTTTGGTGCATGCTGTTGGTTATCAGGTAAAGCAGGCGCTTCTGCTAAAAGATAATGAATGGCTGGGATGGATGTCATATCTTATAAAAAATAAAAAGTTTTATGATGCACTTTCTGAAGAAAAAAAATATCAGAAAATACTGAAAAGATACTATGAAGAATACTGGGGGGAATTAGAATACTAAATCTAATGGGACGTTTAACGTCCCCATACTACTTTACGGCTGATCAGACCGGCTACGACTGCAGTAGCTGCTTCGGCGATCCAGAAGGCATGCCATACTCCAACAGCTCCAAAAACTTTGCTGAGGACGAAGGCAGCAGGAATGATGATCAGTACATATCTGCACAGAGAGATGATAAGAGAAGGGGTTCCCTTTCCCAAACCCTCCAGTGCGCCGCAGGCAGTAACAGATACTGCGGAAACCAGGAAGCCGGCGCTGATGATACGGAGAGCTGTTTTTCCTGCAAGGACAGTTTCGGCATTGGAGGTAAACAGTCCCATCAACTGTCCGGGAACTGCCAGGCAGATAACGGTTCCGATGATCATAATGACGCTGCTCATGGCAAGCGTTACCATATAGATTTTTTTCACACGTTTGTGTTCTCCTGCTCCATAGTTATATCCGATTACAGGGCGCATACCCTGGACGATTCCGCTGGCAGGAAGATAAAGGAAGGTCTGAAGCTTGTAATAAATGCCCAGAATTACCACATAGCTCTGGGAGTAAACAGCAAGCAGGCTGTTCAGCACAGAGATCAGAAGGGAGGGGAGCGCAATATTCAGAATTGCCGGAACTCCTACAGCATAAAGCTTTTTGTCCATGCTGCCGTCTGGCTTCAGACATGTTTTCCTGATGCGTACAGGAATTGGGTGGGCAAAATAGATCACCAGGTAAATGATCAGATTTAAAACCTGTCCAAGACCTGTTGCCAGGGCAGCGCCTTCGATTCCAAGGGCAGGGAAGGACCAAGACCGAAAATCAGAACCGGGTCCAGTATAATATTGGTAATGCAGCCGCACATCAGTGAAAACATGGTAACTTTCATTCTTCCAACTGCCTGAAAAATCTTCTCAAAGGCAAGGTCAAGGCCTATCACAACAGAAAAGGCAAAAACAATGCCGGAATATCTTACGCCCAGATCAATAACCTTTTTGTCCGGTGTAAAAAGCCCAAGAAAGGAGGGCATGATCAGAGTACAGACTACCATCATAATAAGTCCGTGTACAGCGGACAAAACCGTTCCGTGAGTAGCGGCAATATCTGCATTGTGTTTATTTCCGGCTCCCAGATGAAAAGCAATCTGCGAGCTGATTCCCACGCCAAAGCCAATGGCAATGGCATTCACCAGGTTCTGGATGGGAAAGACCAGGGAAAGCGCTGTCATGGCATCTTCACTGATCTGCGCAACAAAGAAGCTGTCTACTATATTATACAAAGAGTTTACCAGCATGGAGACCACCATGGGGAGAGCCATGGACATGATCAGAGGAAATACTGGCTTTTCTTTCATAAAAGTATTGTTCATTTATATTCCTCCTGTTGGTTTATAAAAAAGACTTTTATGGCAAAAAAATAAGCCGCACAACTACCGGATGGTAATTGTGTGGCGAAAAGTGGCCTGGCCAAAAAAGTCCACACTGTGTTTTGGACAGGTGACATTGTAGCATGGTATAAACTGTGCCGTCAAGAGAGGTTTGTCTTTTTGTTGCGAGTATTTTTTGGTTGTGATACACTGGGGATATCTTTCAGAAAAATCAGCGGTCAGTATGATTATGACAGGAGATTTTCTGTACAGACAGGAAAAGAGGGGTATTATGGAAAAAGTACTTACGCTGCAGGCAACGATTTTTCTTCTGGTAGCAGTGGGATTTATGCTGAAGCGCATTGGGCTCATTGGACCGCAGGGACAAAAAAACCTGAACGATCTTGTTATTTATGTGATTCTGCCTGCAACATTCTTCATGCATTTATGAACAGTCCTGTGGAGGGCAGACTCTTGTATTATCTGGAGGTCCTTCTGATCTCTGTCGGGATTCAGATTTTTTGCGTGTTTTATGGAAGGCTGATCTTCAGGAAGGAACCAGAGGGGAAAAATAAATGTCTCCGGTATGGAACGATCTGTTCAAACGCAGGGTTTCTGGGAAATCCGGTAGCAGAGGGGATTTACGGGGCAGAGGGCTGGTGCTTGCCAGTATTTATCTGATTCCTCAGAGGATCATGATGTGGACTTCCGGACTGGCAGTTTTTTCCGGAACCACAGACCGGAAAGAAACGGTCAGGAAGGTTCTGACGCATCCCTGTATTATTATGAGTGAACTGGGTATTCTTCTTATGTTTACCGGGTGGAAGCTTCCGGCGCCGGTTACAGATGCAGTGGATTATATAGGAAACTGCAATACAGCTTTTTCCATGATGGCAGTTGGAATGATTCTTGCAGATATCAATGTAAAGGATTTCTGGGACCGGACTGTGGCAAAGTTTACGTTTCACAGGCTTGTGGTGATTCCGGCAGTGGTGTACGGAGTCTGTAGCTTTCTGCCTCTTGATAAAAATGCTTTTGGCATCTGTGTACTGCTGGCTGCCATGCCGGCAGGCGCTACCACAAGTATTCTGGCAGAGAAATATGGGGTGGATTCTCCCTTTGCAACAAAAATGGTTATTTTTTCTACTTTGTTATCGCTTCCCACAATCTGTCTGTGGAGTATGGTATTGTAACAGGAAAACTCTGGACAGGGGATTGATAGAGAAATGTAATTAAGGGAAATGAGAAATTCAGAGGTCGGAGGAGAAGCCCAGCTCTGGTTAGAAACGACTGTGAGATTTTATTTGCAGCAGGAAAGCAGGTTGGATTATGAAATATGGATACTTTTTCTATGTGATTATGGGATTTTTGTCAGGAAGTATTTTGTTTGGACGGCTGATTCCTATGATCTTTCGGGGAGTGGATGTTCAGACAGAGTCTGAGGATGGAAATCCGGGAACGTTTAATGCATTTGCTTGTGGAGGCGCTTTTTGTGGGATACTGGTTCTTCTGGCAGATCTGGGAAAGGGGGCGCTTCCGGTTGCCCTGTGCGCCAGGGATCTGGGAATGGATTCCTGGATGTTTGCGCTGGTAATGGCCGCGCCTGTATTCGGACATGCTCATTCTCTGTTTCAGAAAGGACATGGGGGCAAGGCTATTGCAGTATCTTTTGGCGTACTGATCGGACTGCTTCCTCTGTGGCAGCCTCTGGCAGCTCTGATTTTCTGGTATCTGCTGTTTGTGATCGTAATATCTGCCAGGTCTAATACCAGAAAAAGCGTATATACGTTTCTGGCCTTTGCTGTTACTGTTATGCTGACAGTGCCGCGCAGAACAGTCTTGGCCGGATGTGTCCTGATGTCGGGGATTGTGATACATAAACATTGTCTGAAGGCAAATGCCGCATACAGGCGGGGAGAGGAATGGAGACTTGAATGAAAGCATTGATTTTGTCCTGCAATACAGGAGGCGGACATAATTCTGCAGCCCGGGCGATTGCAGAGGAGATGCAGGAGAGAGGCGACGAGGCATATGTACTTGACTATCTCTGCCTTGCAGGAGAGGGAGTTTCACGTCTGGTAGGAGACGGATATGTTCAGATCGTCAAAAAGACTCCCAGACTTTTCGGATTTTTTTATAAGCTGGGAATGATCGCAAGCCGTCTGCTGCGAAAATCTCCTGTGTATTATATTAACGGGAGAATGGCAAAGTATCTGGACGGATATTTACGTGAACATCCGGTTGATGTTCTGATCATGCCGCATCTTTATCCGGCAGAAACAATTACTTATATGAAACGAAAGGGCATGAAGCTTCCGCTTACGGTGGCAGTAATGACAGATTACACCTGTATTCCCTTCTGGAGGAGACAGACTGTGATTATTATGTGCTTCCCCATGAGGCTTTAAAAAAGTCCTGTGTCAGGCGGGGGATTCCTGCGGAGAAGCTTCTGGCTTTTGGGATTCCGGTGGCTAAGAGCTGCCGGAGGAATACAAGCAGAGAACAGGCAAGGGAGAAGCTGGGGCTTGATACGAAAGGCAGATATTTTCTGGCAGCCGGAGGAAGTATGGGGGCCGGAGATCTTTCCGAGCTTGTAAAAAAGCTTTTGGAAGGCACAGCTCAGGAAAAAATTCTTGTGATCTGCGGAAGCAACCGCAAGGCGGAACAGAAGTTGAAAAAAGAGTTTTGTAAACAGCCCCGGGTACAGATTCTGGGATTTACCACTCAGATGTCTCTTTATCTGAAGGCCTGTGACGTTCTTTTTACAAAGCCGGGCGGTTTGACATCTACAGAAGCGGCAGTGACGGGTGTGCCGATGATCCATACGGCTCCGATTCCCGGCTGCGAAACAGTAAACCGGAAATTTTTTATGAAGGCAGGCATGAGCTGGTCAGCAATTACCCTCAATGGGCAGGTGGAAAAAGGAATCCAGCTTATGAACGATCCTGAGGCGGTAGCTCAGATGGTCAGCGCTCAGAAAAAGCAGATTCACGGAGACGCGGTGGAGAAGCTGTATGAATTTATCAGCGGAGAAATCCAGAAAAGAAACAGGTTTTGAACAGCAAAGAAATCCCCCCGGGAGGGTTGCAGGAGGGATTTCTTTTTTTATATAATAAAGCCGTCTATAAAAAGTCCATTATAAAAATTTTATTGCCACAGGCAGCAGGAAATAAAAATTAACCGGCAGCCACAGGCAGGAACCGAAAAAATACAGGATTCTTTTTATAGAAAGAACATACTAACAGAAAGAGCAGAAAGAATCATGAATACGTTAAAGGAAGAAATTCATGCCTACTGGACACAGCGTGCAGAGGGCTATTCAGAATATAATCAGCAGGAAATGGCAGACGCCAGACGGAGTATGTGGAAGAACAAGCTTCTTTCTCTCCTTGAAGAGAATTTTCCGGGAAAGAACCCGGAGGAGCTGAAGGTTCTTGATGTGGGAACCGGACCGGGATGCCCTGCTTCTTGCGGAGGCCGGATATCAGGTAACGGCAGCAGACGTTACAGAGGAGATGCTGAAAGAGGCAAAAAAGAATACAGGAGTGTTTGCGGAAAAAATCACCTGGAAGCTCAGTGACGCCCAGAAGCTTGAACTGGGAGACTGCGAATTTGACGCGGTATTTTCCAGAAATGTTACCTGGAATCTGGAAAACCCGGGACAGGCGTATGAGGAATGGGTACGTGTGCTGAAACCGGGCGGACTTCTGTGCAATTTTGATGCAGACTGGTACGGTCATCTTTATGATGAGGAAAAGCGCAGCGGTTACGAGAAGGACCGCCAGAGGGTGGAAGAAAAAAATCTGGAAGATTATTATACAGGAACAGATATTGAACGGATGGAGGCCATTGCCAGACAGGTTCCTTTAAGCAGACAGAAGCGTCCTCAGTGGGATGTGGAAGCCCTGAAAAATGCAGGGCTGACAGAAGTAAGCTGCGACACAGAGGTGTGGAAACAGGTATGGACAGAAGAAGAGATCGCAAATAATGGCTCCACCCCGATCTTTCTTCTTTCCGGGAAAAAAAGAGAAAGCTTTTGCCTCAATCATATTTCAGTGGAACCCGGAAACGTGTGGACAGGTTATCTGGAGCTGGGACAGGGCGAATTCCGGCTTCCGGCTGCCGTGCTTCATGGAACAAGACCTGGAAAAACAATGCTGATCACTGCAGGAGTCCACGGGGGCGAATATGTGGGGATACAGGCTGCTATTGAGCTGTCGCAGAAACTGAAGATACAGAAGGTGGCAGGTACCATAATCATTATTAAGGTGATAAATGTTCCGGCGTTTGAGCGCAGAAACGGAAGTATGGGACTGACAGACGGAAAAAACCTGAACAGGGAATTTCCCGGAAATCCCGAAGGAACAGAAATGGAACGTCTTGCATGGGCAGTTTCCCATGAGCTTCAGCCGGCAGCAGATTATTACATTGACCTGCACAGTGGGGACGACTATGAACAGCTGACTTCTTATGTGTATTATGCGGGTATGGCAGATGAAAAAACAGTCAGTCAGTCAAGACGCATGGCAGAGCAGGTGGACGTACCTTACATGGTCCGCTCCAATGTGGCGTCAGGGGGCGCTTATAACTATGCGGCTTCTCAGGGAATACCCAGTATTCTTATTGAGCGGGGCGGCATGGGGGCCTGGACCAGTGAAGAAGTACGCTCTACAAGAAGAGACGTCAGGAACATTCTCTGTCATCTGGGAATCTATCAGGGGAAAAAGGATTACAGAACTTATTATCCTCTGGACGTTACAGATATCTGTTATCAGGACGCTTCCCGGGACGGGTTGTGGTATCCCTTTAAAAAGCCCGGCGATATGATCCGGGAAGGAGAGATTCTGGGTGAAGTGCGGGATTATGAAGGCGGTCTTCTGGAGCTGAGCGTGGCCGAGTATGATGGTGTGATCCTGTATCAGACCGGCACGCTTCAGGTACTGGGGGACGGGCCGATGATCGCTTATGGAAAGATTGTCAATCCCTATGATGAGCGGAAAGAGCGAATTGTAAGCTACTGGGAAAAAAGAAGCGGAGATTTCCTGGAACATAAAAGGCAGAGCTTCACAGTCCTATGGCTGAACGATGGCTTTATGAAATAAAAAAACAGCTTCCTCAGGACAAAAACCTCAGAATCCTTGACGTGGGCTGCGGGGCGGGATTTTTTTCCGTGCTTCTGGCAAAAGAAGGATATCAGGTCACTGGTGTGGATCTGACGCCTGATATGGTTGAAAATGCCAGACGCTTGCAGCAGAGGAAAAAACAGACTGTGAGTTTCTTGTAATGGATGCAGAAAATCTGAGATTTGCAGACGAAAGCTTTGACGTGGTGATTTCCCGAAACCTTACCTGGACCCTGCCGGATGTAAAAAGCGCTTACAGAGAATGGGTGCGCGTACTGAAAAAAGGCGGCATACTTTTGAATTTTGATGCAAATTACGGACTCAGTGATTTTACAGATCTGTGCGAGCTTCCGGACAACCATGCGCATCAGGAAATTGGCGATGATATGATGAGAGAATGTGAGGAGATCAAACGTCAGCTTCCAATCAGTTCCTACAGCCGTCCGGCCTGGGATCTGGAGACTCTGGGGGCAATGAAGCTTCAGGAATTTTCTGTGGATCTGGGAATCAGCAGCAGGATTTATGTGGAAAAGGATGAGTTTTATAATCCCACACCAATGTTTATGCTGAGAACCTGTAAGTAAAAGAACTATAAAGGAAAAAATTATGGATTTAAAACAGCTGCAGTATTTTGTGACCTGCGCTCAGACCGGCTCTGTCAGCGAGGCGGCAAAAATTTTATATTCCACTCAGCCCAGTGTCAGCAAGGTGGTAAAGGCTTTGGAGGATTCTCTGGGAATGCAGCTTTTTGAGCGGCTTCCCAGAGGGATCCGGCTTACGCCTCAGGGAAGTCAGGTATATCGTTATGCCTGTAAAATTGTAGGCGAAGTCACAAAGCTGGAAGCCATGGCGGACCACGGTATGACAAAATGGCTCAGGATCTCGCAAATCCAAGCTCTTGGTTCGCCACTCAGTTTGTGGACTTTTATAATGAGAATTATGACAGAAATTATCATTTTCAGATTTACACGGCAGGAGTTCGGACAGTGATGGAACGCGTCCGGGACTATCTGGATGATGTGGGGTTTGTGTATATTCTGGAACGGCAGAAAGAGGACTTTTTTTATGAACTGTCCAGAAACAGGATGGAATTTATTCCCCTGCATGAAACAGAAGCCATTGTTTATCCGGGAGGAAAATCCTTCTTTACGGAACAGAAAAAGAGAGCCTGAGCTATGAAGAGCTTGACGGAGTTCGGCTGGTTCAGAACTATCAGGACGAATTTTTTGATATTGGAGCCGCCGAAAACAAGGAGAGCTTTTCCTGGAAAGGCCTGGATATTTCTGTTATTACAAACAGCGATTATATTATGGAAAGGCTTTTAAAAAACAGTGATGTGGCAAATATCAGCGGAAGCTATCTGTCAGAGAATAAGAAAGATACACTTCCCGGAATCCCGTTGAAAATGGAAGGAAGCCGGGTGATCTTCGGGTATGTCAGACATCGGGGAGAAGAGATGGACAGCAGTTTAAAGGAATTCATCTGTTTTCTGGAAGAACGAATCGGAAGCGGTAAGTAAAATGATGAAAAAGCAGATAAACAGAGGATAAAATTATGTTGAAATATATAGGAAAAAGACTGCTTCAGTTAATTCCCGTTCTGATCGGGATTACGTTTCTGTCCTTTGCCATGATGCGGCTTGCAGGGGGAGATGCAGTAACCTACATGTATGAAAATGCAGGGTCAGTTGTCTCCCAGGAGGTAATTGATCAGACAAAAAAAGAATACGGTCTGGATCAGCCTTTTCTGGTACAGTATGGCAGATGGTTTGCAGGAATGGTCACAGGCGATATGGGAACCAGCTATGTATCCGGGCAGAAGGTATATGATACTTTTATGGAAAAGCTTCCGGCAACCATACTTCTTACAGTTTCTTCTATGATAGTGACTATGCTGACAGCGATCCCCCTTGGGATTTTTTCTGCCATACGCCATAATAGATGGTCAGATTATCTGATACGTTTTCTGAGTTTTATCGGAAATTCTGCCCCGAATTTTTTTGCGGCGCTGATTTTAATGTATGTATTTTCTGTAAAGCTTGGATGGCTGCCTGTGATTACGTCAGAAAATATTGCGGCAAGTCTTGTGCTTCCCACTCTTACCCTTGCCATAGCTATGGCGGCAAAATATATCCGTCAGATCAGAGCGGCTGTTCTGGAGGAACTGAATAAGGATTATGTGACGGGAGCCAGGGCCAGAGGTGTCAGAGGAAGTGTGATTATCTGGAAAATGTTCTGAGGGCGTCCATGCTGACTATTGTGACGCTGATGGCATTGTCTGTGGGAAGCCTTCTGGGCGGAACTACCATTGTGGAATCTATTTTTATGTGGGACGGTGTAGGTAAAATGGCTGTGGATGCCATTACCATGAGAGATTATCCTGTCGTTCAGGTATATGTGGCATGGATGGCAGTGATCTATGTAGCAGTGAACCTGATTACGGACATTGTGTATCATTATCTGGATCCCCGTGTAAGACTGGGAGGTGAGCAAGGATGACAAAGAAAAAGAGAGGTTCATCTTCTGTGTACAGGACGGGAACAGATTCTGTAAAAATACGGCTTATTGTGCTGATAGTTCTGGCAGCGCTGCTTCTTTTAACAGCTCTGTGTGCAAAATACATCTGTCCCTATGACCTTATGAGCAGAATCTTCTGTTGGCAAAGCAGCCGCCGGGGCCGGAGCATCTGCTGGGAACAGACCGCTATGGACGGGATATGTTTTCTAGGATTCTGATAGCCGGAACTACCAGTATTTTTTCCACACTGATCCTGGTGAGCATTACAACAGTAACGGGAACCTTTGTGGGAATTATCTGCGGCTGGCGGGGAGGCTTTGTGGATGCTTTTCTTATGAGGATATCAGATCTGTTTCTGGCCTTTCCAAGTCTGGTATTCGCATTAGCTGTGGCAGGAGTCCTGGGCGGCGGTGTACAGAATGCGGTACTTGCTCTGGCAGTGGTAAGCTGGCCGAAGTTTGCCAGGCTGGCCAGAGGACTGACGCTGACTCAGAAAGAGGCGCCGTATATAATGGCGGCCAGACTTTCCGGCAGCAGCACACCGGCTCTGCTTCTGCGGCATATTCTGCCTAATATTGCAGGCCCTGTCCTTGTAACGGCAGTTCTGGATATTGGAACTATGATGATGGAGCTTGCAGGCTTGTCCTTTCTGGGACTGGGAGTACAGCCGCCGGCAGCAGAATGGGGAAGTATGATCAATGAGGGCAGAAGCCTTCTGCAGATCGCGCCGTGGATGTCTCTTGCGCCGGGAGCTGCAATTTTTGTAACGGTACTGATTTTTAACCTTCTGGGAGATACATTGAGAGATTATCTGGATCCGGAACACAAAAAGAAAAGAGGTAAATAATGAAGAAAAAATTTATTGCTGCAGTGCTTGCAGGAGCAGTGATGATATCGGGACTGAGTGTCAGCGTAATGGCAGACAAAGAAAAGACCTTTGTATACGGAACAACCGGTTACAGCGAGGAAATGGGTGACGCCGGGCTGAACCCTCATGATAATTATTCCGGATGGAGTGCGCTCAGGTATGGTGTAGGGGAAACGTTATTTAAGTACAATGACAATATGGAGGTGGAGCCTGGCTTGCCACAGATTATGAGTTTGTGGACGACACTACGGTAAAGATCACACTGAGAGACGGAGTAAAGTTTTCAAGCGGCCGCACTATGGATGCCCAGGCAGTAAAGGAATGTCTGGAAAATCTGGTAAAGGTTCATGACCGGGCTCCTTCTGATATGAAGATCGATTATATTGATGCAGACGGACTGACTTTGACTATTTACACAACAGAACCATGTCCGGCAATCATTAACTATCTGGGAGATCCCTACGGAGCCATTATTGATATGGAATATGGCGTTCAGGGAGAAGGGGGAAATGCCAATGTGGCAGGAACAGGTCCTTATATTGCAGAAAAAGTTACCCCCACTCAGATTGATCTTGTAAAAAATGAAAATTACTGGGGCGGCGATGTAAAGGTGGATAAAGTTACAGTAAAGTCTTTTTCGGACGGAAGCGCTCTGACCGCGGCCCTTCAGACAGGCGATATCCAGGGAACCTATGGTCTTCAGTATGATAACTACGCGCTTTTTGACGGAAATCCGGAGTATACCATTAATTCCTGCGCAACAAGCAGATGCTTTTTCGGACAGTTTAATTTTGAGTCGGAGATCATGCAGGATCAGAATATACGAAAAGCCATTGAAATGGGAATTGATAAAGAGGGCTTCTGCTCTGTGATCATGGAGGGGAGAGGCTCCCTGCCAAAGCCGCTTTTCCGGACAGTTTTTCTTATGGAAATGAAGCAGTGGAAACAGTTTCCTATGATCCGGAAGGGGCAAAAAAGCTGCTGGAAGAATCCGGATGGAAGGATACAGACGGCGACGGATATGCAGACAAGGACGGACAGAAGCTTACCATAGACTGGCTGACCTACCCGACCCGTCTGGAGCAGCCGAAGCTTGCGGAGTATGCACAGGCAACTCTCAAGGAAATCGGAATTGACGTTGTGGTAAATAATACTTCGGATCATATGACTTATGCGGCAGACGGCAACTTTGATGTGTATGTAAGTTCTACTACCACAGCTCCTACCGGAGATCCGGAATATTTCTTTACCAGTACAGTAGTGGGACCCAAAAACTACGGAAAATATGAAAACAAAGAGGTAACAGCTCTTACAGAAAAGCTTCATCAGGCATTTGAGCCGGAGGAGAGAGCAAAGCTGGCAACAGAGCTGCAGCAGAAGATTCTGGACGACGATGGATTTTTCTTTGTATCACATCTCAATATGGGAATTGTGACAAAATCCAATGTAAAAGGAATGGCGGCTCATCCCTGTGATTATTATGAGATCACGGCAGATCTGGATGTGGAATAACTGATTCTGGAAACAGAGGATACAGAATGAATATAGAAAAGAATGAAGATGTACTGCTCCGTGTGGAGAAGCTGACTGTCTGTTATGATGGAGAGCCTGTTGTACAGGACATAAGCTTTCAGGTGAAAAAGGGAGAAATCCTGGGTATTGTAGGGGAATCCGGAAGTGGAAAAAGTACGGTTGCAAAAGCCGTTATGGGACTTCTGGGAAACAGAGCTGAAGTCGCCGGTCAGGTGTGGTACAAAGGAGAAAATCTCACTGCCATGCCGGAAAAAATACTGAGGAAATACCGGGGACCTGAGCTTGGAATGGTCTTTCAGGACTGTAAATCTGCTTTGTCCTATGCGTACAGTAGGGGCTCAGATGTACGAGGCCGTATCGGAGCATGAGAGGGTCAGCAGAGCGGAAGTGGAAAACAGAGCAGCTGTTTTGATGAAAAAATCGGACTTACAGACTGTGCCCGTGTTCTTGGAAGCTATCCCTTTGAACTGTCCGGAGGAATGAATCAGAGAGTGGGAATCTGTACCGCCATGCTTTTAAAACCGGATCTGCTCCTGGCAGATGAGCCTACCAGCGCTCTTGATGTGACTGTACAGAAACAGGTGTGGAAGAGCTTCTTCTGATGAAAAAAGAGTTTCATACAGCCATGCTTCTGATCACTCACAATATTGGCGTGGTCAGAAAAATGCAGATAGGATCCTCGTACTTCAGAATGGAAAAGTAATGGATTACGGAGATACACAGAAGATTCTGGAAAATCCGGAAAGTCAGTATACTCGTCAGCTTATGGATTCTGTGATCCGGCTGAAAAGACGGGAGGATCAGAAATTATGACAGAAATTTTGCTGAAAGCAGAGAAACTGAAAAAGGTATTTACAGCAGGAAAAAAATCCTTTGCAGCTGTGGACGAGGTGTCCTTTGAACTGAAAAGAGGACAGTGTCTGGGGATCGTGGGTGAATCAGGAAGCGGAAAAAGTACAGTTGCCAGACTGATTACGGGACTTCTTCCCTGTACAGAGGGAAAAGTTCTGTTTTATCCTTCATCGGAAGGAACAGAGGCTGGATGTATAGATATATCTCAGGCAGGAATACGGCAGCTGAAACAGGCATACCGTCATATGCAGATGGTTTTCCAGATGCCCGCGGAGTCTTTTGATCCCCGAAGGACACTTGGAGACGGAATTGGGGAAAGTCTGCGGAATATGGGGATAAAGGGAACGGAATTAAAAACAAAGGTGGATAACCTTCTGGAATTGTGCGGCTTACGCCGGAATTTGCTTCCCGGTATCCCCATCAGGTCAGCGGAGGACAGTGCCAGAGAGCTGCTATTGCCAGAGCCTTGCGCCGGACCCGGAGCTTCTGATCTGCGACGAGGCTACCAGTGCTCTCGATGTAACTGTGCAGAAACAGATTATGGAGCTTCTGATAAAATTAAGACAGAAAAACGGTCTCAGCGTGATTTTTATCTGTCATGATCTTGCTCTGGTTCAGATGTTCTGTGACCGGGTGATCGTTATGAAGCAGGGAAAAATCGTGGAAACCGGAACTCCGGAGGAAATCATATGGTCTCCCAGGGAGGAGTACACCAGAAATCTGATCGAGTCTGTTTTGTAGACCGGAAAAATATAAAAAAACGTATTAAAAAGCACTTGTTACAGGTGCTTTTTTTAAATGAGTATTTTAATGGGATCGTTAGTGCATCATAAGTGGAGGTCGTGCACTGACTTTGACATCATATAACACAATTTCCTGTGCTGACTATATTTTAACAAAGTCAGAGATTTTAACAAGCCTCCCAGGGGGATGTACAGGTATGAAAAAAAAAGATTATCCATGCAAAATATGAATGGGTTTATATCCCCCGTACAGGGTTAAATCTGACGAAAATCAATGTTATACTGGTGAAACACGAAAATCAGGGAGGTTAAATCAAATGAAAAAGCGGTTAATGGCACTGCTGGCGGCTTTCTGTATGACTGTTTCCATGATCGGAAGCGGCACAGTGGTTTCAGCAGCAGAACAGAAAACAAAGGATGAAGTGATTGTTACCATGCCTGCAACTTCTGAGCCGGAAGCGGGATTTGATCCTGCATATGGCTGGGGAGCCGGAGAGCATGTTCATGAGCCTCTGATACAGAGCACACTTACTGTTACCAACAAAGATCTGTCTATTGGAATGGATCTTGCCACAGATTATTCTGTCAGTGAGGACGGGCTTATCTGGACAGTAAAGATCCGTGACGATGTAAAATTTACAGACGGAGAACCACTGACAGCAAAGGACGTAGCGTTTACCTATAATAACTGCCGCGACAACAGCTCTGTCAATGATTTTTCCATGCTGGAGGAAGCCGTTGCAGTGGATGATACCACAGTAGAGTTTCATCTGAACAAGCCGTTTTCCATCTGCCGTATACTATGGCTGTAGTGGGAATTGTTCCGGAACATGCATATGACGAGAATTACGGACAGAATCCTGTTGGATCAGGACGTTATATCATGAAGCAGTGGGATAAGGGCAGCAGGTGATCTTTGAGGCCAATCCGGATTATTACGGAGAAGAACCAAAGATGAAAAAGGTTACGGTTCTTTTTATGGAAGAGGACGCGGCTCTTGCGGCAGCTCAGTCCGGAACGGTAGACGTAGCGCATACGGTAGCTTCCTATTCTGATACGGAAATAGAGGGATATGAGCTGTTCCGTGTAGATACAGTTGATAACCGTGGATTTAATCTTCCGGCAGCTCCGGCAGAAGAAAAAGACGGAGTAATGACCGGAAATGATTTTACCAGCGATGTGGAAGTAAGACGCGCGATCAACATTGGAATCGACCGTGAAGAAATGATCGACAATGTACTGAACGGCTACGGAACTCCCGCATACAGCGTATGTGACAAAATGCCCTGGTATAACGAGGAGGCAGAAACAGAGTACGATTTTGAGGGAGCGGTAAAAATTCTTGAGGATGCCGGCTGGAAAGAAGGAAAAGACGGAATCCGCGAAAAAGACGGCGTACGCGCTGAGATGAAGATCGTTTATCCGGCATCTGATTCTGTACGTCAGGCTCTGGCTGAGGATGCAAAAAATCAGCTTGCTGAACTGGGAATTTCTGTTACTACAGAGGGAGCTGACTGGATACTGCCCTATACTGCGGCTTGTCTCAGCCTCTGATGTGGGGATGGGGAGCGCACACTCCTATGGAGCTTTACAATATTTACCATACAATGGAAGAAACAGGAACTGCTGAATATTCACCGTATGCCAATGAGACCGTAGACAAATACATGGATGAGGCTCTGGAAAGCAGCGATCTTGAGGAATCTTATGAGCTGTGGAAAAAGGCTCAGTGGGACGGAGAAACAGGTATTACCCAGGAGGGAGATATTCCCTGGATCTGGCTGTGCAATGTGGATCATCTGTATTTTGTAAGAGATGGACTTAAAGTTGCAGATCAGAAGATTCATCCTCACGGACATGGCTGGTCTATTGTAAATAATGTGGATCAGTGGACATGGGAGTAATTCCGAAAGTTTAATAAAATCACGTATAAAATAATTATCCGGCAGGATTTTGGGGAGGTTTGTTCTGTAACAGGAATAAAAAACGTCCCCGGAAGCTGCGGATACTGTGCGTTTCAAACGATTTATGTACAAGGAGAAAATATTGAAAAATACAGCAGGAAAGTTTATACTGAAAAATTTTGTGAAGATGGTTCTTCTTATTTTTGCAGTCAGTATTGCAGCGTTTGCTCTTATGACAGTTTCTCCCGTAGATCCTCTTCAGGCCAATGTGGGACAGGCTGCGCTGGGAAGCATGAGCCAGGAGCAGATTGCAAAGCTTGAAGAATACTGGGGAGTAGGAGAACCGCCGGTTCAGAGATATCTGGCGTGGCTGAAGGATTTTCTGAAGGGAGATATGGGTGTTTCTCTTCTTTACAGACAGGATGTGGCAAAGGTAATTGCAGTAAAACTGGGAAATTCGCTTTTTCTTATGATTATTGCCTGGGTTCTGTCCGGGCTTATTGGCTTTGCCCTAGGCGCCTGGCAGGAATGAACCGTGGAAAATTTGTAGATAAGGCAGTAAAAGGCTACTGTCTGTTAATATCAAGTACCCCGGCTTTTTGGATCGCCATGCTGCTTCTGATCATCTTCGGGGTGTGGCTGAAGATCCTTCCCATAGGGCTAAGCGTACCCATAGGCGTGGAGGCAAGCGGCGTAACTTTTCTGGACAGGGTATATCATGCCATTCTTCCGGCGGTTACGCTGTCCATTACCGGAATTGCCAATATTGCCATGCATACCAGAGAAAAAATGGTCGATATCTGTGAAAGTGATTATGTTGTTTTTGCAAGAGCAAGAGGTGAAAGCCTGTGGCAGATTTTCAGGAATCATGGATTTCGAAATGTTCTGGCGCCGGCCATGACCCTGCAGTTTGCTTCCATCAGTGAAATTTTTGGCGGTTCTGTTCTGGTAGAGCAGGTTTTTTCCTATCCGGGACTTGGACAGGCGGCGGTAAGCGCAGGACTTGGAAGTGATATGCCGCTTCTTATGGCGATCACTATTATCAGCGCTTTATTTGTTTTTGGCGGAAATCTCATTGCAAATATTCTGTATGGTGTGATCGATCCGCGTATCAGACGTGGAGGTGCCGCAAAATGACAAAAAACACAAAAAAAGGAACGTTTATGATAAAAAAATGGAACCGCAGGCAAAGGCTGGTACTGTGGCTTGTTCTTTCACTGATCTTTCTGGCTGCTGTGTGTATTGGCGGAATGTTTTGTGGAGATGCTGCCAGAGAAACTGATTTTGCCCGTAAAAATATTGCTCCTGCCTGAAATATCCGTTTGGAACCGACTGGCTGGGAAGAGACATGTTTACCCGGACGGTCAAGGGACTTTCCATCAGTATTATTATCGGGATCAGCGCCGCGGCTTTCAGTGCGGTGATGGCCTTTATTCTGGGAGTTCTGTCTGCAACAATGGGAAAAGCGGTAGATACAGTTATCACCTGGTTTATTGATCTTGTTATGGGAATCCCTCATATGCTTCTTCTGATCCTGATCTGCGTTGCCTGCGGGCGGGGGCTGAAGGGCGTGATTCTGGCGTTGCCCTGACCCACTGGACTTCCCTTGCCCGGCTGATCCGGGGTGAGGTTCTGCAGTTAAAAGAGCAGCAGTATATTAAAATGGCCAGAAAGCTTGGGAAAAGTAATTTTTATATTGCCACGAAGCATATGGTTCCTCATCTTTTTCCGCAGTTTCTGGTAGGTCTGATACTTCTTTTTCCTCATGCGATCCTTCACGAATCCAGTATTACTTTTCTGGGCTTCGGACTTTCCAATGAGCAGCCTGCCATTGGCATTATCCTGTCAGAGGCAATGAAATATCTGATTACCGGAAAGTGGTGGCTGGCTCTGTTCCCGGGACTGATGCTGGTTCTGACAGTTGTGTGTTTTTATACTGTGGGCGAGGGTATCCGGAAGCTGGTGGATCCTGCCAGCGCTCATGAATAGGAGGGGTGAAATGGAAAAAAATACAATACTTGAAATCAGAAATATGAATATTTCCTTTTCCCAGTATCAGAAGGGCACAAAGCAGACAAAGCTTCCTGTGATCAGAGATCTCAGTCTTACTGTCCATCAGGGAGAAATGGTGGCTGTTGTGGGTTCTTCCGGTTCCGGAAAAAGCCTTCTGGCTCATGGGGTAATGGGGATTCTTCCCTATAATGCAGAAATGGGCGGAGAGATTCTTTACTGTGGAGAGCCTCTTACAGAAAAAAGAATCTGCGCTCTCAGAGGAAAAGAGATTGTTATGGTTCCTCAGAGCACTTCCTACCTGGATCCTCTGATGAAGGTGGGAACGCAGATCTGCAAAGGCAAAAAGGATCCTGAAAGAAAAAAGAAGCTGGACGGGATCTTCAGACGGTACGGTCTGGCAGAAGAAGTTCAGGAACAGTATCCCTTTGAGCTTTCCGGAGGAATGACCAGAAGAGTGATGATATCCACTGCGATGATCGAAGAGCCGAAGCTGGTTATTGCAGATGAACCTACGCCGGGACTTCACCTGAAAGCGGCAAAGAGGGCTATGGAGCATTTCAGGGAGCTGGCTGATATGGGAGCGGGAGTATTGATCATTACCCATGATCTGGAGCTTGCGCTGGAAACTGCGGACAGAGTTCTTGTTTTCTATGCAGGATACACTCTGGAGGATGCAAAAACAGAGGATTTTCGCCAGGAAAAAACGCTGCGCCATCCCTATACAAAAGCCTTATGGAGAGCAATGTCTCAAAATGGCTTTCATTATATTGACGGGGTACAGCCCTATGTAAAAGATATGCCGGAGGGCTGTCCCTTTGCTCCAAGGTGTGAAAAATGTACAGAAAAATGCAGAGGGGAAATTCCCTACAGGGAAGTAAACGGAGGATATGTGAGGTGCGTGTATGATTCTTGAAGCCAGAAATATTTCTTTTCGATATGGAGAAAAAAGCAGGGAAATTTTAAAAGATTTCAGTCTGAAAGCAGAGAGTACAGAGCGGGTAGGGCTTGTGGCGCCAAGCGGATTTGGAAAAACAACCCTCTGTAAAATACTGTCGGGATATGAGAAGCCTGACAGCGGACAGGTTCTGCTGGACGGAAAGCCTCTTGATTTCTATGGCTCCTACTGTCCGGTTCAGTTGATCTGGCAGCATCCGGAACAGGCCATTAATCCCAGGCTGCGAATGAGATCGGTGCTTGAGGAGGGGGATAACGTATCTCCTGACCTTATCAAAAGACTTGGCATTGAGGCAGACTGGATGAACCGTTTTCCGGCAGAGCTGTCCGGGGGAGAAATGCAGAGGTTTTGTATTGCAAGAGCGTTGGGACAGAGGACACAGTTCCTTCTGGCGGATGAGATCAGCACCATGCTGGATCTCATCACACAGAGTCAGATCTGGCATTTCCTTATGGATGAAACCGAAAAGCGCAAAATTGGAATGATCGTAGTCAGCCACAGCCAGGAGCTTCTGGAAAAGGTCTGTACCAGGATCGTTGATCTTCAGAAGGAATAAACAGGTTACACAGCAAGGGCAAAGATCCTTGTGGCAATGTAAAAGTAAATAATAATAGAGCAGGTGTCCACAGCTGTAGTGATCAGAGGAGATGCCATGATTGCCGGATCCATATGCAGGGTTTTTGCGCCAAGCGGAAGAATACATCCGATGATCTTGGACAGGATTACAGTAGCAGTCAGAGACAGAGAAACTACCAGAGCAAGTCTGGGATCTCTGTACATAATCAGAATGCGGATTCCGTTTATGACAGCAAGCCCTGTGCCTACCAGAAGCGCAATCCGAAATTCTTTAAATGCAATCCGAAAAACATCACGGGGACGGATCTCGTTCAGGGCAAGACCGCGGATAATCAGGGTTGAGCTCTGAGAACCGCAGTTTCCTCCGGTATCCATCAGCATGGGAATAAAGGAAACCAGAAGAGGAACTGCGGAAAAGGCATTTTCATATCTGGTAATAATAGTTCCGGTAACTGTGGCAGAAAGCATCAGAAAAAGAAGCCACATAAAGCGTTTTCTGGCATGGGTCAGTACGGAAGTCTCAAAATAGGAGGTTTCATGCTTTTCCATGGACTCCTGTACAGCTTTTGGCTCTGTCAGAGAGCTGACAGAAGTATAATTTTCCGGTGTGTGAATCAGTAATGTTTTCATCATAATTCTTCAGTCCTTTCTTTAATATAATGATCTGACAACTGGCTCCAGGTTCCATGGTTCTCACCTCCTTTTTCAGAACAAAGGGGACAGGTCCGCTTAAAACTTTCTGAATCCCTTGATTTTTGAGGAATAAAAAATCCTGTCATCGCCTGAGCAATGACAGGATATATTTTTCCTGTGAAACATCGTTCAAGCTTTAGCATCACAGGGCGTAAAAATTGCATTAGGTTATGCCTTGACTGCGACATATCCTGCTGACCAGCGAATCGTGTCTCCACGTTTTTGCGGCAGCAATCTTAGGAAAATCCAAATCCCTGTGGTAGCCTCACCTACCGAAACTGTTTATTTAATTGTTTATCCCATTGTAGTCCTGCAGTATGGGTTTGTCAAGCCCGGATTAAAAAAATCAGAGGGACTTTACAGACTTTTTATATTATTCCGAAGCACAGTTTTTACAGAAGAGAGCTACAATCTCTTTCGGATTATGTGCGGCAACATGATCTTATATGCTTCGGGCTTCTGATTCCTGAGGTATGAACTGGAATACATTTTATATAATACAGCATACATTGTAAAAACAGCGTTTTCGGGGGATTTTCCTTTGAAAGATTACATTGAAGAACGGGCAGTGGAGATTGCAGGCTATATTATTGAAACAAAGGCAACTGTAAGGCAGGCGGCAAAAAAATTTGGAATCAGTAAGAGTACAGTACATAAAGACTGTTCTGACAGGTTGACGGAGATCAATCCGGGGCTGGCGGCGGAGGTGCGCCAGGTTCTGGATAAGAATAAGTCAGAGAGACATATCAGAGGAGGACTGGCGACCAGAGAAAAGTATCTGCACCGTGTTCTGTAAAAGCAAAAAAACTGCGGCGGAAACAGTGTGTTCTATACTGCTTTTGCAGATAAGAACGGCTGCAGCCTGCCTTACGCTTCTGCAAAAAAGACTGAAAAGCAGCCCCCCTTCCCGGGGAAATCCTGAACTGTTCGGAGAAGAGGGAGAACTGCCTCACAAATATAATTTTAAAGCGATATAGCATGAATTAAAAGGGCTTTTACAGCCCTTTTAATACGTTCAGAAGCTGTTCGTTATGTTCCGGGAGCATAATGCAGAAGCGGACAAATTCTCCGTCAAGACACTGGAAAGAAGAACAGTCACGGATCATAAGGTTTTGGCGGATACATGCCTCAAATACATTGGAGCAGTGAGCCCGGGTTTGATTATTTTCAGTAAAAGGAAGTTTGCAAAGGCAGGGAATACTTTAAAAGAAGAAAGCTTCAGAAGCTCCTGATAAAGTTTTTCTCTTTCCTTTAAAATCAGCTGTCTTGTACGGGAAATATAGTCTTTGTCCTGTACAAGCAGTTCTCCTGCAAAGGCTCCCAGACTGTTTATGGACCAGGGAATCTGTCTGTTTTTTATTTTTGAGAGAAGTTCTTTGTTCCCTGTAATTCCATAGCCAAGGCGCATGCCCGGTGCGGCGAAAAATTTTGATACGCCCCGAAGGACCATAAGATTTTCAAACTCCCTGGTAAGGGGTACTGCGGTAATAAGCTGCGGATCAGGGGCGAATTCTACATAGGTTTCATCGATCATTACAAAAATTTCTTTTTGACGGCAGAAGATAAGGGTTTTTCGCAGTTTCTCCTGTGTGACAGCAGAGGAAGTGGGATTGTTAGGGTTACACATAATCAGGAAATCATAATCTTTTTCCAGGGTAAGACAGAGATTTTGGATATCCAGAGCAAAATCGCTGGAATCCTCCAGATGATACCAGGTCTCAGTACTTCCGGAAAAAGAAAGCTCCCTGGAATATTCAGAGTAGGTGGGACCGAGTATCAGCGTATGCCGGGGATTTACAGCTTCAATGAGAAGAGAGATCAGTTCGCTGGATCCGTTGCCGGGCAGAATAAAGTCAGAGGGTATGCTGCAGTACTGGGACAGGGCATTTCTCAGTGAGGAATATTCTCTGTCCGGATAGGAAGAAAGAAGAAAAAGGTGTGAGGCAAGCTCTTTCTGCACATTTTTCGGAAGCCCAAGGGGATTCACATTTGCTCCAAAGTTTATGATATTTTCTTTTTTCAGATGGTAGAAGCTGCAGATTTTTTCAATATCGCTTCCGTGAAAAACAGGTTTTGACGTCATATGGCAGATCTCCTTTCAGACAGACTTTTCTTTTATCATAAAGCATTATAAGGGCTTATGCAAGCATCCGGAGACATATTGACAGCGCTGTATACAAGGGGTAAAATTACAGGCACAAAATGAAATTGGAAAGGGGCAGGATTATGAGATTGGAAACAGTGCAGGATGCGCTGAACAGAAAAAATATCTCTTTTACTTATACAGAAGAGGACGGGTGCGGAAGTCTTGACTTTATGTTCCGGGGGCTGAGTTTTCATGTGTGGGAGTATCATGACGACGTATGGGGCGCCGAGACAAATATTTATGAAGCAGGGCGGAGTATAGACGTAGAAGGTGATTATGAAGCTCAGATTTCCAGAGAGATTCTGTCCTGGCCGGAGTTTTAAAGAATACCGGAAAGGTTTGAGGAAATCCCTGATATCCGGGCGATAAAACTTATAAAAATATAGAGAAGGGCTGCTCTGACAGCTCAGAAAAGGAATAAAATATGGAATTAAAAAACATACTGAAAAACGGAACAGAATTTAAAGAACAGGTTTATATGCTCTACGAAGAAGCTTTTCCTGCTGAAGAAAAAAAGCCGATCTCTCTTATGGAGCATCTTGCGGAAAAGGGACAGATGGAGCTTTTTGCAGTGACAGATCAGGATGAGTTTGTGGGACTTGCCTTTAATATGATGGATGGAAATACTGCGCTGTTGGATTATTTTGCTGTTTCTCCTGAAAAAAGAAACGGTGGATATGGAAGTAAAAGCCTGAAGCTTTTACTGGAACGATTCCGCAGTAATAAATATATTTTTGAAATCGAAATGCAGGATGAAAAAGCAGAGAAATGCTCAGGACAGAAAGCGCAGGAAAGCCTTCTATCTGAGAAACGGTCTGAAAGAGACAGGACTTTTTGCCCATGTGTACGGAACAGATTTTGAGCTTCTGACTCCTGATGGAAGTCTGACTTATGATGAATATACAGGGTTTTTGGAGCGGATTCTGGGTGAAGAAGGAGTGCGGGTATTGAATCCGTCTCTGATCTCTCAGCTGCCGTAAGTTTCATCTGCAGAATCAACAGCAGCTATCAGAGAAAATAAAAAGATATTATATAATCAGCACCCCCCCCCGGTATGTTGCCGGGGGCGCTGCAGATCACGACAGAAAGCAGTAATCAGTGATTACTTTTGGCAGTTTTTGAGGATAAATTCATAGGTTCGTTTACAGTTATTACGGTCATGATATGCAAAATATTTCTGATTCATATCGCTGTAGCATTTCTTTTCGCGAAAATCATTGGCTGCGTATTCTTTTATCAGCTCTATAAGCTGCTCTTCTTCTGTGCAGCGATCCCGGGGAGATCATAATAATTAGTAATATCTTGTTTTGAGCATTTGAGTTTAGTATATAAAACTATAAATGAGATAATACAGAATTTTGCGCAATAGAATCCATAATAGGTAGATACAGATAAACTTTAAATTCTATATGTGTATCCTGTAAAGACAAAACAACGGGGATTTATGCACTTTTTTAAATTTGTTCATTTGCTGTTTTATAAAGGAATAAAATAAATGGAAGCGTTTATGATAAAAAATGTAACATGACAGAACTGGGAAACCAAGCTTGTTTTGGGTATCTTTATGTTAGGATCCTAAATTACAAAAATATAGAAAGCACAGGAGATCCTTATATAATTCAAAAAAATATAAGGAATTTTAAGAAAGAAGGTTGAGAAAATTTCAGAGTAAGATAAGATTACTGACTTTAGATGGTTAGTAAAAAATATGATACAGAGAAATGACCGCTTCCATGTATCCTTTTTCTGGGGTATTTTGAAACATTAAATAATCCTTGATTTTCAAGGAAAAAAGATTTAATTATATAGGAAGGAACGTACGATTATGAGTATAAACGAAATTAAAATTACGAATCTTAATACAAATGTAACGCGTATTCTTACATATGCCCAAAATGGTAAAAGTAAGGAGAATATCATCAACCAGGTTAGGAATGGATATTTCATCAGCACCTATATTTCCAGAGCGTATGGTTTCGTAAACCAACTTTTTATCTTTCCGGCATATCTGAACCATAAAGTACCGTACCTTTCGCAGTTATAATATATAGAAATCCCCTGTTTAGTATAACATATTTTTTAGGGCCTGACCAAAAGACTTATTAAAGAATTAAAGAATTTTTAAATAAAATCTTGACATGAACTTTTCTCCGTGTTATTCTATTACAGAACGCTGCCGAAGACAGTAGGTGCCGTAAGGCATAAGGATCAAAACGCCTACCGAGGACTTAGTATTCTGATAAGATTACAGGAGACCTTACTGTCATGGTACAGTAGGGCTTTTTTTATCTCAGTATCCATTGCAACGGCGGTATATCAAAATCTATAAGGAGGTGTACCATTTATGGCAAAAGTAGAACTGAAACAACCAATCGTAGAAGAAATCGCAAACAGCATTAAAGACGCTCAGTCCGTAGTTCTTGTAAACTACAGTGGTCTTACTGTTGAGCAGGACACTATTCTGCGTAAGGAATTAAGAGAAGCTGGTGTTCAGTATAAAGTTTACAAAAACACAATGATGAAACGTGCTTTTGAGGGAACAGACTGCGAGAGCCTTTCCAAACATCTTGAAGGTACAAACGCACTGGCAATCTCTGCTACAGATGCAACAGCACCTGCTAGAATCCTTGCTAAATATGCGAAACAGTTCCCGGCACTGGAGCTGATCGCAGGTGTAGTTGAGGGCAACTACAATGATCAGGCTGGAATCCAGGCACTTTCCCAGATTCCGTCCAGAGAAGAACTTCTTGGAAAACTTCTTGGAAGCATTCAGTCTCCGATCACAAACTTCGCTCGTGTGCTTAACCAGATTGCAGAGGCACAGGGTGGAAACGCAGCAGCTGCTGAGTAAATTTGTCAGGGACAGATTTACAATGCGCAGACAGCGTGCGGAAGAGTTTACAGTTTTCGTATAGCACTGTGAACCGGTATAAATTAAAATAATATTATATGGAGGGAAATTAAAATGGCAAAATTAACAACAGAAGAATTTATTGCAGCAATCAAAGAGTTATCTGTATTAGAGTTAAATGAACTTGTAAAAGCTTGTGAGGAAGAGTTCGGCGTATCTGCAGCAGCAGGCGTTGTAGTTGCAGCAGCAGGCGCAGCAGGCGAGGCAGCTGAAGAGAAAGACGAGTTCGACGTAGAGCTTACAGAAGTAGGCCCGAACAAAGTTAAAGTTATCAAAGTTGTTCGTGAAGTAACAGGTCTTGGACTTAAAGAAGCTAAAGCTGTAGTTGACGGTGCTCCGAAGGTAGTTAAAGAGGGCGCTTCCAAAGCTGAGGCTGAGGACATCAAGACAAAACTGGAAGCAGAGGGAGCAAAGATCACTCTGAAATAATTCAGTCTGAACAGAAGAGACAGCGCAGGGACGCCGCAGGTGTTCCTGCGTTTCTTTTTTTACTTTATCGGGAAAACAGTATATTCTGTATCAGTCTTGCCGGCAAATGAAAAAGGTGATCAAAAAAAGTTTGAAAATCTGGTTGACAGGTTGACAACAGTATGTTATAGTGAAAAATGCTATATTATGGCAAGATATGCCTGTTTACCTGAAAATATAAACAGGATCATGTTGTAATAAATAAAAAAACAGGGGTGAAACGTCAATGGAAAAAAACAGAATTCGTTCTGTAAAAACTGGAAAAAGCATGCGTATGAGCTACCAGAGACAAAAAGAAGTCCTGGATATGCCGAATCTGATCGAAGTCCAGAAAGATTCCTACAAATGGTTCCTGGATGAAGGGCTGAAAGAAGTATTTGATGATATTTCTCCAATCGCGGATTACGGCGGAAAGCTTAGTCTGGAGTTCATCGACTTTACATTTGACGCAAAGGATGCGAAGTATACAATTGAGCAGTGTAAAGAACGTGACGTGACTTATGCCGCACCTTTGAAGGTTCGAGTGAGACTGATTAACAAAGAAACAGAAGAGATCAACGAACACGAGATTTTCATGGGAGACCTTCCGTTAATGACGGAAACAGGCACATTTGTAATCAACGGTGCAGAGCGTGTTATCGTAAGCCAGTTGGTACGTTCCCCTGGAATCTATTATGCAATCGCACATGATAAAGTTGGTAAAAGGTTGTTTTCCAGTACCGTAATTCCCAACAGAGGTGCATGGCTGGAATATGAAACAGACTCCAACGATGTTTTTTATGTTCGTGTAGACAGAACCAGAAAGGTTCCGATCACTGTGCTGATTCGTGCCCTTGGTATCGGCACCAATGCGGAAATTGTAGAACTGTTTGGCGAGGAGCCCAAGATCCTTGCCAGCTTCACAAAAGATACTTCCACAAATTATCAGGAAGGTCTTCTGGAATTATACAAAAAAATCCGTCCGGGTGAGCCGTTGGCAGTGGAGAGCGCAGAGAGCCTGATCATGGCAATGTTCTTTGATCCGAGAAGATATGATCTTGCCAAAGTCGGACGTTATAAATTTAACAAAAAACTTCATTTTAACAGCAGGATTGTAGGACACAAGCTTGCAGAGGCAGTTGTGGATCCGTCTACAGGAGAAATCCTTGCAGATGAAGGCACAAACATCACAAGAGAGATCGCTGACAAGATCCAGAACAGCGCTGCTCCGTTTGTATGGATCCAGGGAGAAGAGGATCGCAAGATCAAGGTTCTTTCCAACCTTATGGTGGATCTTTCTGCTCATGTTGAGCTTGACTGTGATCCGAAGGAACTGGGTGTTACAGAATTAGTATATTATCCGGTTCTCGAAAAAATACTGGAAGAAAATGACAGTCTTGAGGATATCAAGGATGCGATCCGCAGAGATATCCATGATCTGATTCCGAAACATATTACAAAAGAAGATATTCTTGCTTCTATTAACTATAACATGCATCTGGAATACGGCCTTGGAAATGATGATGACATCGACCACCTGGGTAACCGCCGTATCCGTTCTGTAGGTGAGCTGCTTCAGAATCAGTACCGTATTGGTCTTTCCAGACTGGAAAGAGTGGTACGTGAGCGTATGACAACTCAGGACACAGAGAATATTTCTCCGCAGTCCCTGATCAATATTAAACCGGTAACAGCGGCAGTGAAAGAGTTCTTTGGCTCTTCACAGCTTTCCCAGTTCATGGATCAGAACAACCCGTTAGGTGAGCTGACCCATAAGAGACGTCTGTCTGCCCTGGGACCAGGCGGTCTGTCCCGAGACAGAGCCGGATTCGAGGTTCGAGACGTTCACTATTCTCATTATGGACGTATGTGTCCGATCGAGACTCCTGAGGGTCCTAACATCGGTCTTATCAACTCTCTTGCTTCCTATGCAAGAATCAATCAGTATGGTTTTGTTGAGGCTCCGTACAGAAAGATTGACAAAACAGACCCGTCCAATCCGGTAGTAACTGACGAGGTTGTTTATATGACAGCCGATGAAGAGGATAATTACCATGTAGCGCAGGCCAACGAGCCTCTGGACGAAGAAGGACACTTCATTCATAAAAACGTATCCGGTCGTTTCCGTGAGGAAACTCAGGAATACGAGAGACATATGTTTGACTACATGGACGTGTCTCCTAAGATGGTATTTTCCGTTGCTACAGCGCTTATTCCATTCCTGCAGAACGACGATGCCAACCGTGCGCTCATGGGATCAAACATGCAGCGTCAGGCAGTGCCGCTTCTGACCACCGATGCTCCGGTTGTTGGAACAGGTATGGAGACAAAGACTGCTGTTGACTCCGGTGTGTGTGTTGTGGCTAAGAAGGCCGGTACAGTTCTTCGCTCCACATCTACAGATATCAGCATCAAAAATGATGACGGAACAAAAGATGATTATCATCTGACAAAATTCCTCAGAAGTAACCAGAGCAACTGCTACAACCAGAAGCCGATCGTGTTCCAGGGCGAGCATGTAGAGGCAGGACAGGTTATCGCAGACGGTCCGTCTACTTCTAATGGTGAGTTGGCCCTTGGTAAAAACCCGCTGATCGGATTTATGACCTGGGAAGGCTACAACTACGAGGATGCTGTCCTTTTAAGTGAAAAACTTGTTCAGACGATGTTTATACATCTGTCCACATTGAAGAATATGAAGCAGAAGCCAGAGATACCAAGCTGGGACCGGAAGAGATCACAAGAGATGTTCCGGGCGTTGGTGACGATGCTCTGAAAGACCTTGATGAGCGCGGTATCATCCGTATCGGTGCTGAGGTTCGTGCAGGAGACATTCTGGTAGGTAAAGTTACTCCTAAGGGAGAGACAGAGCTTACTGCAGAAGAACGTCTGCTCCGTGCGATCTTCGGTGAGAAGGCGAGAGAGGTAAGAGATACTTCCCTTAAGGTTCCTCATGGTGAGTACGGTATCATTGTTGATGCTAAAGTATTTACAAGAGAGAACGGTGACGAGCTTTCTCCTGGTGTAAATCAGTCTGTTCGTATTTATATTGCTCAGAAACGTAAGATTTCTGTTGGTGACAAAATGGCTGGTCGTCACGGTAACAAGGGTGTTGTTTCCCGTGTACTTCCTGTTGAAGATATGCCGTTCCTGCCTAACGGCGTCCGCTGGATATCGTTCTGAATCCTCTGGGCGTACCTTCCCGAATGAACATCGGACAGGTGCTGGAAATCCATTTAAGTCTTGCTGCAAAAGCTCTTGGCTTCAATGTTGCAACTCCGGTATTTGACGGTGCAAACGAGAATGACATTCAGGATACTCTGGAACTGGCAAATGATTATGTAAACACAGAGGACTTTGAAGAGTTCCGTGCAAAATATCAGGATGTACTTGCTCCTGACGTTATGCAGTATCTGGATGAGAACAAGGCCCATAGAGAACTGTGGAAGGGCGTTCCGATTTCCAGAGACGGTAAGGTTCGCCTTCGTGACGGACGTACCGGTGAATACTTTGACAGTCCTGTAACAATCGGACACATGCATTACCTGAAACTGCATCATCTGGTAGACGACAAGATCCATGCACGTTCTACAGTCCATACTCACTGGTAACACAGCAGCCTCTGGGCGGTAAAGCTCAGTTCGGCGGTCAGCGTTTCGGAGAGATGGAGGTTTGGGCTCTGGAGGCATATGGCGCGTCCTATACTCTGCAGGAGATCCTGACAGTTAAATCCGATGATGTTGTAGGTCGTGTGAAGACTTATGAAGCAATTATTAAAGGTGATAATATTCCTGAGCCGGGAATTCCGGAATCCTTCAAGGTTCTGCTGAAAGAGCTGCAGTCTCTTGGTCTTGACGTTAAGGTCCTGAGAGATGACAACACTGAGGTGGAGATTATGGAAACCGTGGATTACGGCGATACAGATCTTCGTTCCGTGATCGAGGGAGACAGACACAGCAGAGACAGAGAAGAGGAATCCTTTGGCAAGCACGGTTATACACAGCAGGAGTTCGAGGGTGAAGAACTTGTAGATGTGGAAGAGGAAGACGAAGAAGAGGAAGATGCATTCCTTGACTTTGACGAAACTCTTGATGACGAAGAATAGAAAGGGGAAAGAATACATGGCAGAAACAACCAATACCAATGAAACATATCAGCCAATGACTTTCGATGCCATTAAGATCGGACTGGCGTCCCCTGAGAAGATCAGAGAGTGGTCAAGAGGCGAAGTAACAAAGCCTGAGACTATTAACTACCGTACTCTGAAACCGGAAAAGGACGGACTTTTCTGTGAAAGAATCTTCGGGCCCAGCAAAGACTGGGAGTGCCATTGCGGTAAATACAAAAAAATCCGCTACAAAGGCGTTGTGTGCGACCGATGCGGCGTAGAAGTCACAAAGGCATCTGTCAGAAGAGAGCGTATGGGTCATATTGAGCTTGCTGCTCCGGTATCCCATATCTGGTATTTCAAGGGTATCCCGTCCAGAATGGGACTTATCCTTGACCTCTCTCCGAGAACATTGGAAAAGGTTTTATATTTCGCAAACTATATCGTACTGGACCCGGCTGATTCCGGGCTTCAGTACAAACAGGTCCTTACAGAAAAGGAATACCAGGATGCCCGTGAGTCCTATGGATACGGCTTCCGTGTAGGAATGGGCGCAGAGTCTGTAATGGAGCTTCTGCAGGCCATTGATCTGGAAAAGGATGCTGAGGAGCTGAAGGCAGAGCTTGTGGATGCAACAGGACAGAAACGTGCCAGAATCATCAAACGTCTGGAGGTTGTGGAATCCTTCCGTGAGTCCGGCAACCGTCCTGAGTGGATGATCATGACAGCAATTCCTGTTATCCCGCCGGATCTTCGTCCGATGGTACAGCTTGACGGCGGACGTTTTGCAACATCTGACCTGAACGACCTGTACAGAAGAATCATCAACAGAAACAATCGTCTGAAAAGACTGCTGGAGCTTGGCGCTCCGGATATTATCGTCCGCAACGAGAAACGTATGCTGCAGGAAGCAGTAGATGCTCTTATTGACAACGGACGCCGCGGACGCCCGGTTACCGGTCCTGGAAACAGAGCTCTGAAATCCCTTTCCGATATGCTGAAAGGTAAATCCGGACGTTTCCGTCAGAACCTTCTGGGTAAACGAGTGGACTACTCCGGACGTTCTGTTATCGTCGTAGGACTGAGCTGAAGATTTATCAGTGCGGTCTTCCGAAAGAGATGGCTATCGAGCTGTTCAAGCCTTTTGTTATGAAAGAGCTTGTTGCAAACGGTACCTCTCACAACATTAAAAATGCAAAGAAATGGTGGAGAAGCTCCAGCCGGAGGTATGGGACGTTCTCGAGGACGTTATCAAAGAACATCCGGTTATGCTGAACCGTGCGCCTACACTGCACCGTCTTGGTATCCAGCATTTGAGCCGATCCTTGTAGAAGGTAAGGCTATTAAGCTTCATCCCCTTGTTTGTACCGCGTTTAATGCGGACTTCGATGGTGACCAGATGGCGGTACATCTTCCGCTTTCTGTTGAGGCTCAGGCAGAGTGCCGTTTCCTCCTGCTGTCACCAAACAACCTTCTGAAACCGTCTGATGGTGGCCCGGTAGCCGTTCCTTCACAGGATATGGTTCTTGGTATTTACTATCTGACACAGGAAAGACCGGGATACCCGGGAGAAGGTAAGTTCTTCAAGAGCGTAAACGAAGCAATCCTTGCTTATGAGAACAAGGTTATCACTCTGCAGTCAAAGATCAAGGTTCGCTGCACAAAGACAATGCCGGATGGAACAGTTCTTACCGGCAATGTAGAATCCACACTGGGACGTTTCCTGTTCAACGAGATTCTTCCGCAGGATCTTGGATTTGTGGACAGAAGCATTCCGGGCAACGAACTTCTGCTTGAGGTTGACTTCCTTGTAGGTAAAAAGCAGCTGAAACAGATTCTGGAAAAAGTTATCAACACTCATGGAGCTACCAAGACAGCTGAGGTACTTGACGCTATCAAGTCCACAGGTTATAAGTACTCCACTCGTGCTGCCATGACGGTTTCCATTTCCGATATGACTGTGCCGCCTCAGAAACCTGAGATGATCCAGAATGCACAGAATATCGTAGATAAAATTACAAAGAACTACAAACGTGGTCTGATCACAGAGGAAGAGCGTTATAAAGAGGTTGTTGAAACCTGGAAGAAGACTGACGATGAGCTTACAAGAGCCCTGCTTGACGGTCTTGACAAGTACAACAACATCTTCATGATGGCCGACTCCGGAGCCCGTGGTTCTGATAAGCAGATCAAACAGCTTGCAGGTATGCGAGGCTGATGCAGATACAACCGGTCACACCATTGAGCTTCCTATCAAGTCAAACTTCCGTGAAGGTCTTGACGTACTGGAGTACTTCATGTCTGCGCATGGAGCTCGTAAAGGTCTTTCCGATACAGCTCTTCGTACAGCCGACTCCGGTTACCTGACCAGACGAATGGTTGACGTATCCCAGGAGCTGATCGTTCGAGAGACAGACTGCTGCGAGACAAGAGACGAGATCTCCGGTATGTATGTCAAAGGCTTTATGGACGGCAAAGAGGAGATCGAAAGCCTTCAGGAGCGTATTACAGGAAGATTCTCCTGTGAGACGATCAAGAATAAAGACGGTGAAGTGCTTGTAAAAGCAAATCACATGATTACACCAAAACGTGCAGCCAGAATCATGGCTGAGGGTGTAAACGCAGAGGGCGGAGCAATTGATCAGGTTAAGATCCGTACAATTCTTACCTGTAAATGTAAAGTCGGTGTCTGCGCAAAATGTTACGGCGCCAACATGGCAACAGGTGAGCCTGTACAGGTTGGAGAGTCTGTTGGTATTATTGCTGCTCAGTCTATCGGTGAGCCGGGTACACAGCTGACCATGCGTACTTTCCATACCGGTGGTGTTGCCGGCGGCGATATCACACAGGGTCTTCCTCGTGTCGAGGAGCTTTTTGAGGCACGTAAGCCGAAGGGTCTTGCGATCATCACTGAGATTCCTGGTGTTGCAGTTATCAACGATACCAAGAAGAAACGTGAGATCATTGTTACAGATCCGGAAAGCGGAGAGTCCAAAACATATCTGATTCCTTATGGATCACGTATCAAGATCATGGATGGTCAGACACTTGAGGCTGGTGACGAGCTGACAGAGGGTAGTGTAAATCCGCATGATATCCTGAGAATCAAAGGTGTTCGTGCAGTTCAGGATTACATGCTCCGTGAGGTTCAGCGTGTATACCGTCTCCAGGGTGTTGAGATCAGTGACAAGCACATTGAGGTTCTTGTACGTCAGATGCTGAAAAAGATCCGCATTGAGGACAATGGAGATACTGAATTCCTTCCGGGCACACTTGTAGATGTTCTCGACTTTGAGGAAGTAAACGAGCAGCTTGAAAAAGAAGGAAAGACTCCGGCAGAAGGAAAGCAGGTAATGCTTGGTATTACCAAAGCTTCTCTGGCTACAGATTCCTTCCTGTCAGCAGCATCCTTCCAGGAAACAACCAAGGTTCTTACCGAGCTGCTATCAAAGGTAAGGTTGACCATCTTGTAGGTCTGAAAGAAAACGTTATCATTGGTAAGCTGATTCCTGCAGGAACAGGTCTGAAACGCTACAGCGCGATCAAGCTTGACACAGGAATGCCGGAAGAAGAGGAAGAGGAAGTAACAGAGGACATTACAGAAAATGATGCAGATGTTACACCGGAGGAAACCTCTGAGACAGCTGAAACTGAAGAAGCAGTAGAAGAAAGCAGCGAAGATAATTTCGTTGAAACAGAAGAAGCTGATTCTGAAGAAGAATAAATAAAAAGCGCAGAATATGCGCAGATAAAATACAAAGGAAGTCCGAATGGCTCACAGGCCTGAGGGCTTCCTTTGTATATATGGCTTTAGCATGTTCAAGATCTCGGCGTATCCGGCAGATGTTTTGGATAAGGGGAAAAATCTGTTTTTTGCAGAGAGAATATATATGGAAGGAATTTATTACAGACTGTTCTAAGAAGGGATTTTAATAGGTGAATTCAGAAAGCAGTTTGTGTAAATCTTAAAAAAAATATGAAAAATTATGGAATAAAATCGAAAAATACAGACAGATGGAAAGGCTCATGTTATAATGACTTATCGGCAGAAAATAAAGGGTAAATTCAAACAATAATTTTGCTGACAGATAAATGACAGAGCTGAAGGTGGTTCAGATAACTGTCAGATATCAGCAATCATGAGGGGAGGGAAGAGGAATGGAAAAACAGCTTCCGATTTCGGTATGGCCGGAATGGAAGATCATCGAAAAAATCGGTGAAGGTTCTTTTGGAAAGGTTTATAAAGCGCAGAGAATCGTACAGGGGAAGACGTTTTATTCTGCTATCAAGGTTATTACCATTCCTTCCAGCCAGGGAGAACTGAGCAGTGTCCGTTCTGAGAATCCTGATGAACAGTCAGTGAAAGAATATTTTCACAGCCTTGTGGAAGACTGTATTCAGGAAGTCAGTACCATGGAGTATTTTCGTGGAAATTCTCATGTAGTATCAGTAGAAGATTACAAGGTTGTGGAATATCTGGATGATATCGGGTGGGATATTTATATTCGAATGGAGTATCTGACAGGATTTCTGGATTACTGTATGGGCAAGGAACTTACAGAGAAGGAAGTTATCCGGCTGGGAATCGATCTGTGCAAAGCTCTGGAATATTGCCAGAAACAGAATATCATCCACAGAGATATTAAACCGGAAAATATATTTGTATCAAGATTCGGGGAATTCAAGCTGGGAGACTTTGGAATCGCCAGGGAACTGGACAGAAATGTAAATGGTCTTTCCAAAAAAGGCACGTTTTCCTATATGGCGCCTGAAATGTATCGGGGTGAAGACTATGACCAGCGGGTAGATATTTATTCGCTTGGAATTGTATTGTACCGATTAAGAAATCACAATCGCCTTCCATTTATTGATCTGGAAAAACAGCTTATTACATATCGTGATAAAGAAAATGCACTGACCAGAAGAATGTCGGGAGAGGAACTTCCTGCACCGGCAGAGGCTGCTGACGGGCTGGCGAAGGTTATTTTAAAGGCCTGTGCGTACAGACGTGAAAACAGGTATCAGACTCCGGAAGAATTTCGGGAGGCGTTGGAAGCAGTCAGATATCAGGAACAAAAAACGCCAGTAAAGCATACGGAAGAACCTGAAAAAACGGAAAATGCAAAAAAAACGCAGATCAGAGAAAAGGAAAGAAAGCCTGTTTCCGAAAAAGTCCATTATGGAGAACCGGAGCCAGGAGGCACTATTGTGCTTCGGCAGGAAGGCGAAAGATCCGGAAACCGGAAGACGGAATCTGCAAAAAGAAGAACTATACAGTCTGAAACCGGAAACCAAAATCGCAGAAAGAGAGGAACTTCCGGCAGAAAAAAACAGAAAAAGCGTTTTGATCCCCTGATTGCAGCAGTGGTTGTAATGTTTATTGCTGTGTGTATTGCAGTCAGTGTTTTTGTGTGGCTGATCAGAGAGAATGCAGAGCTTCAGAGGCTGAAGCAGTCTGTAACTGAAACTATGGAGTCTGCAGAAAACAAACAGCTTCAGGATACACTGAAAAAGATTGGCTCTCAGGCAACAGAAATTACGGAAAATCTGAATCACTATAACTGGATCGGATCTGAACAGGAAGGAAAGATCAGTTATCTGAAATCAGAAGGTACAGAAGCAGAACTGATGAAAGTCCTTATTTATCCGGAGCTTTCTGAGGATGGTTATTATGAAGAATACTATTACTGGGACGGAGATCTGTTTTTTGCATATGTGTGGGCAGATCACAATGTGTTTCCGGAATTAAAAACAGGCGAGCAGAAGGCAAATCTTTATTATTATGATGAGGGAGAAATGATCCGCTGGATAGATGAAAATAATATCTGTCATGATAATGAGACAGATAATTACGAATACAGAGAGCGGGCAGAAAAATACTGGAACAAAGCAGAAGAGTACGAAGCTGAACTGAATGTGGGAGTGTCGGCAGAAAGGACAGAAGATGGCGCAGTGGCAGAAGACAGCGTATCGCATTGAATATGCTTATGTATGTCATATAGGTAAAATACGAAATAATAATGAAGACAACTTCTGGTGCTGCGGAGAGCTTCTTCCTGCACAGAATCAGGGAATGGATCATATCAGAAGTGGAAGCGTTTCTCAAAAGGAGCTTCCGCTTCTGGCGGTATTTGACGGTATGGGCGGAGAAAGCTGTGGAGAAATGGCATCATACATTGCCGCATCCTCCTGCGGAGAATATTATGAACAGTACAGAGAGGAAATTTCCGAGGATCCGGAGCAGTTTTTGAAAAATGCCTGTATACGGATGAATCAGGCTGTGTGCGACTACAGTGCGGAAAATAAAATCCGGAGTATGGGAACAACGGCGGCAGTGCTTGCATTTGCCGGGAACCAGGTGTACGGCTGTAATCTTGGTGACAGCAGAATTTATCAGGCAGAGGACAGTCAGTTTCGGAGAGTCTCCCGTGACCATGTTCTGGGAGGCTCTCTTTTTGGAAAGTCTCCTCTTACACAATATGTAGGGATTCCGGAAGAAAGCATGGCACTGGAGCGTCTATTGTAAAAATGGAGGTACATCCGGGAATGAGATACCTTCTCTGTTCGGACGGGCTTACGGATATGCTGTCAGACGGAGAGATCGCAGATATTCTCACAAGAGAGCTTCCCGTTCAGGAGACTGTGGAGCTTCTGCTTGAACGGGCGCTGAAAAAGGGCGGGAGAGATAATGCAACGATGGTGCTTTGTGAGATCAGAGAGCCGGAAAAGACCTGGTTTCATAAAATGCTGGACAGGATGCACAAAAGAGATGAGGGTGATGAAAAATGAAAAATCGAATGCAGGATCTGGATTTTGAGCAGACGGTTGCTTTTGACCGTGTGGAGGATTTTGAGTTTACAAGAAAAGCAGTTCAGCGTTTTCGTCAGGTGGTAAGTCTGGAAGGCTTTGAGGATGAAGATGCAGATGTGATCTTTCATTATCTGTATAAAGAAATGGAACTGGTGTCTTTTGGAGACCATCTGAAACGGTATATTTATGAGAGAGCCGGGCTGGAAGAACCGTTTGCAGATGTAACTCAGGATATTTACAGAGATATCGTAATAGAATCTTTTCATGAAACCTGTACGCCAAAGTCCATGAAGCCTACATCCACAAAGCTGACTTCCCTGGTAAATAACTGGCTTACTCAGGCATCTGTAAAAAGAGAAACGGTGTTTCTTCTGGGATTCGGACTGCGAATGAGCGCAGATGATGTTTCGGATTTTCTTACCAGAGTGCTCAGGGAGCAGGATTTTGATTTCCATAATCCGGAAGAGGTTATTTACTGGTACTGCTACTTTAAACAATATGGATATCACAAGGCGGAGGAACTGAAAAACAGATACAGTGAGCTGGAGCCGGATGAGAATTACACAGAGGCTTCCAAAGTATTTTCGGGAGGACTGTGTCTTGACAGCGAGGAAAAGCTGTTTCAGTATCTGGCGTATGTAAAAGCCGGAACAGATGACCCCATGTCAGAAAAAAGTCAGGCGTTCCAGGAATTCTGCCGTCTTCTGAACAGAGCAAAGGAAATTATTGCTTCTATGTATCAGGGGGACGAGGAGGAAAAAGAGCGGGGCAAGGTGTGGAAGGTTTCTGATATTTCGGATTCCGATGTGGAAAAAGTAATCTGCAGCGGGATACCTGTTAATAAAATGGGTAATCTGAAAAAAATGTCAGCTTCTATTCTGGCAAAGCATTTCAGTCAGAAAAGGTTCAGCAGACAGCGGATCAACAGCATTATGAATCATAAGTTTCCGGTGGAACGCTTTGATCTGATCACCCTTGAGTTTTTTATCGTATCCCAGGAAATGCAGGATGATGATCCTTACAGCAGATACCGTCATTTTCTGGAAGAGATCCAGGCAATTCTCCATAAATGCGGAATGAGTGAGATTTATATTGTAAATCCATATGAATGTTTCCTTTTAATGTGTCTGCTGACCGACTGTCCTCTGGCAGTGTTCGCGGATATCTGGGAGATGTCCTATGAGGAAATGTGAGAAAAGAGAAAAAGTCGGCGATTACATTAAAAATAATGCAGAAAATACCTTGACAGCCGTATTTTTACGGGATATAATGAGCAGGCGTGCAACAGGAATGCATTTCTTTTTGTGCGTATAAATACGAAATAGCAACCGCACAACCCCATGGGAATCCATGGAGAAAATAATCGGGAGGTGAAATGGAATGCCAACATTCAACCAGTTAGTAAGAAAAGGACGTCAGACCACTGTAAAGAAATCTACAGCACCGGCTCTGCAGAAGACATTCAACTCTTTAAGAAAGAAATCAGTAGAGCAGTCTGCACCGCAGAAACGTGGTGTTTGTACAGCAGTTAAAACTGCAACCCCTAAAAAACCTAACTCCGCTCTTAGAAAGATCGCCAGAGTTCGTCTTTCCAACGGAATCGAGGTAACAAGCTACATTCCGGGAGAGGGACACAACCTTCAGGAGCATAGCGTTGTTCTTATTCGTGGTGGTAGGGTTAAAGACTTACCTGGTACAAGATACCACATCATCAGAGGTACTCTTGATACAGCAGGTGTAGCCAACAGAAAACAGGCCCGCTCCAAATACGGCGCTAAGAGACCGAAGAAAAAATAAAGCAGATTTTGTAGCGTAGTGAAGAAATTTGCGATATTTCTCGAACATGAAGTGTTTGAGAAAGTTCCCGCCTTTTAAGAGGGAGGGAAAACTTTAAAGATATCAGTCTCGGTCGCAGGGCGATTGAGAAAGTTCCCGTCTGAAATGAGAGGATTCCACTGTCGGATCATCAGACAGGCAGTAAATTTCCATCATAAATAAAGGACAGGAACATCATATTTATCATTTGTAAGATCACGAACGGCTATAAATTTGTACGGTATTCCATATACTGTCGGTTGCGGGTTAATATAGGACTTACCAGTGCCGAAACATCTTAGTTTTGAAGTGAGTTACCGAATGATTATATCAACTAATA
>ENA-OQAA01000214-OQAA01000214.1-human-gut-metagenome-genome-assembly--contig:-NODE-214-length-41366-cov-3.201945_pt1 | contig 41366 bp, 63 predicted proteins | sample MGYA00242489_ERZ504515 | MGnify/ENA primary metagenome ERZ504515 (study PRJEB26092, sample SAMD00036237) | human gut metagenome | host: Homo sapiens | study: EMG produced TPA metagenomics assembly of... | reverse complement strand
AAAAATCACCACTTTTCTTTTATTATAATGGAAAAGTGATGATTTGGGTACTAATTATTTTTTATGCGGTTGCCCTGATATCTTACTTTTTTTTGTATAGACAAATGTATAACTGTGTGTTAAACTGAAAATAATTGAATAAGGAAAAACGGAAAAGGTACGTATAGAATATCTATATGTTTAATAGGGAATGTAGTGAGAGTCTACAACAGCCCAACTTTACTGTGACCGTCGTATCTCTGTTTTATATGTCATGTACATAACCACTGGAGGCATCTGGAAGGTGAAAAGAGAATTTCTAAATTGAGTGTTTTTATAGAAACTTCGGAAGTCAGGAGACCTGCCTTAATCTGTGTGCATGATTTTCGGTGGGGAAGATTTCGCAAAATAGAGATATTATTTTAGGGAAAGTATAATCCTGCACGAGAATGTGCAGGATTTTTTATGTTCAATTGTTTGAAATTTTGGATTGGAAAGAAAGGAGGAACATATGAAAAGGATAGCAATTCTTGTATGCGGAAAAGCAGTGGGAAATGCATGTACAGGTTCTAGTTGTATGAAAGCAATGAACTGCAGAAAGGGTACGTTTGCCCGATATGAATCAGAAGAAATTGAACTTCAGGCTTTTTTCAATGCAGCGGTTGTGGCGATGACTTGGAACACAATAGTGGATTACAGGAAAAAGTAGAGCGCATTTTGAAAATTGATCCGGATTCAGTACATGTTGGTGTTTGTACCATTGAAAAAGATACAAAGAAGCGATGCGCTGTCATAGGAAAGATGCTGAAGATTTTTAAAGAGCATGGAATTGAAGTGCTGAATGGAACACATGATAGTGAGTTATTGCAAGAAGTGATAGAATAAAATAGGAAAAAGGGAGAATTCACATGAAATTGAGAAAACGTATATTATCTGTAGTACTGGGAGTTGCTTTGGCTTTTTCCTTGGCAGCTTGCGGAAAAACAGAAAAAGAAGATACAAACACAAAAGAAGAAGTGGTAGAACAACAAAAAGATATAAATGATGAAAAAACAAAACCAGCACATACAGCGGAGGATATGATTGTTTTGGCCGGAGCAAGAAATCTGGTTCCGGGTTTGGAAGATGTTTATTATTCAAGTAATAAACTTGGTACATGGGAGCCGTTGATTTCCAACGACGAACATGGAAATCCAGTTGGTATTCTGGCAGAAAGCTGGGAAAGAAATGAAGATGCTACTGCTTGGACATTTCATCTCCGTCAGGGAGTTAAATTTCAAAATGGAGAAGAGTTTAATGCAGATGTTGTAGTTGAAAACTTTAATCGTTATAAACTCATGGAAAGTGGATATTCTGGATTTACCACATTTAAGGTAAATGAATTGTATCCTGGATTACTTGGATGTGAAAAAGTGGATGATAGTACAGTAAAGATAAGTTTTTCAGAACCGATTCCCCGTCTGCTTTTCAACATGAAAGATACTGCTAGCTGTATGTTTTATCCTGGGTCATGGGATACTACCACTGGATACTTTACAGAACAGCCTGTTGGAACAGGGCCATATAAAATCAAAGAAGTGAAGGAAGATGAATATGTAGTTCTGGAAGCTTTTGATGGATATTGGGGAGAAAAAGCGAAAACAAAGAATATTAAAATCCGTACTATTACAGATCCCCAAGCTCGTTATGCAGCACTGGATAGTGGAGAAATCATGGGCGTACTGGATTTAGGGGCAATGCCTGCAGCATTAGGGGAAGAACTTTTGAAAGATGAGCGTTTTGCAATGGCATCTCAAACTTCAACGATTACACATATGATGCTGTTGAAGGGAGAAGGAACAAAATTTTCAGATGCTCGTTTGCGCCAGGCTGTTAGTCTTGCAATTGATCGTCAGTTAATTGTAGATCAGCTTTGGAATGGATATGGAAAACCAACGCAAAATTTAATTAACCGCATGTGTCCGGACTGGGTAGAACTTCCTGTTGAATATGATATGGAAAAAGCAAAAGCTTTGGCCAAGGAGGTATTGGGAGATTCCCGTATTCCATTAGATATGTATACACGCTCTTTGTATTTGGACCGTGGTCCATATAAAGAGATGATGGAGTACATTCAATCTCAATTATCACAGATTGGTATTGATGCAACAGTGAATGTTATTGATTCACCTACGTATTCCGAAATGTCAAAAGCTGGAGAACTAGGAGCGAACTTTATGACACACGGTATGTCGAATTTAAATGCCTATCATTTTTGGATATCTATATGAGCAGTACTGGTTCTTATAACCAGTCACAACATTTAGCATATAGTAATCCAAAAGCGGATGAGTTGTTAAGTGAAATGAAAACAACTTTGGATGACAAGCGTTTTCATGAATTGGCAGTGGAACTGCAAGAAATTGCAAATGAAGAACTACCTGTTTTGCCGCTGTTCTATGATACAAGCAATTTGATTTATAATCAAGAAGAAATTACGGGTTATGAAGACTTCTCTGATCATTTGGATTTGAGCCACCTTGCCTGGGTAAATATTCAGTAGGAATTAAAGACCGTACCGGGATATTACTGGTACGGTTTTTGTGAAAGGAGATTTTTTGAATAGCACATTATATTATATAAAGAAAAAGATTCTCTGGACAATTCCCATTTTGATAGGAATTACATTTCTGGCATTTTCACTTGGATTAATGGGTAAGGGAGATCCGGCAACAACCAGAGCTAGTGCAGATCCAAACTATATTCCGACAGAAGAAGAAATCGAAGAAATCAGAGAAGAAATGGGACTAAATGATTCAATTTTCGTTCAATATATTCATTGGATGGAAGATGTTTTACATGGAGATTTTGGAACATCTTATATTGACGATAAACCAGTTTTTGAGGAGATGATGCGCTTAATGCCTAATACACTTATTTTGAGTGTTATGTCTTTAAGTTTGATTATTGTTTTGGGGCTTATAGGAGGCATTTTTCTTGCTTGGTTCCAAGACCGCTTTTTGGACTTGACAGGAAGAATTGCCCTGGTCTTTTTTATGTCTATTCCAGGATTTTGTCTTGCTTATTTTATGATTTGGCTGTTTGCTCAAAAACTCCATATTTTACCAACTAGCGGAGTGGAAACAATGGTAGGATTTGTAATGCCCTGCCTTGCTGTTTCAATTGGTTCATCGTGTGTTGCGGCTCGTATGCTGAGAATTTCTATTTTAGGAGAATTATCTCAAAATTATATTTTAACCATACAAGCAAAAGGATTTCGAAGAAGTCAGTGCATTTTTAGACATGCTTTACGTAATTCGTTGATACCTTTTATTACATATATCGCAAATGTTTTTGGAGGTCTTCTTGGAGGTTCTATGATTACAGAAAGTGTTTTTTCTGTTCCTGGTATTGGAAGTTATGCGTTGAATGCAATTAATAATCGTGATTATGTGGCTATACAAGGCTATGTATTATTTACGGGAGTTGTTTTTGCTTTGACTAGCCTTTTTTCAGATTTGATTTGTGCCTGGTTGAATCCACAAATACGTTTGGGAGAATAAACATGAAAAGAAAAAATATTATTTTTATTAGTTCAATTTCCGTTTTAATTGCGTTTTTACTAGTGGGAATCTTTGCGGACTTTTTGGCACCCTATGACCCAAATCAAGTGGATATGTTAAATGGTCTTGCTGGTCCTTCGACAGAACATTGGCTGGGTACGGATCATCTTGGACGGGATTTGCTTAGTAGGCTGATTTATGGAAGCCGTTTCATCTGTATTTATTGCTTTTTTTGCTACAGGATGTACGCTGCTCCTGGGGCTGGTAATTGGATTGCTATCTGGTTTATTTTGGAGGTTGGATTGATCAAACGATACAGTCTATTGTAAATATTTTTCAGGGGATTCCCAGTACGGCCTTTGTTGTTGCGGTACTTGGTTTTTGGGGACCTGGAATAAAAAGTCTTTTAGTTGCTATAGTAGTAAGTTCATGGGCAGACTTTTCCAGAATTGTACGAAATCAGGTGTTAGAAATTAGAGAAAAACATTATATTGAAGGTGCCAGAGCATTAGGTGCTGGAGATTTTTATATTATATATCATCATGTTTTTCCGAATATTTTACCACCGTTATTAGTGTTGGTTGCCACAAGGATTGGCTCTACTGTTTTGACAGTGGCATCTATGAGCTTTCTGGGGCTTGGTTTAAGAGCGCCGGCTTCTGATTGGGGAATCATGATTAACGATGCAAAATTATATTATCTCAAAAATTTTATGGTATTGTTAGCGCCAGCAATATGCCTGATCGTTTTTTGCCTTAGTATTAACTTGATTGCAGATTATTTAAGAGATGTTATAGATCAGGATGATGGTGCATCACGCATGTTATAAGGAGAAGGGATATGGATATATCAATACGAAATTTATCTGTTCGGTTTGCAACCGATTCGGGTGAGGTGCCTGCGGTGAACCATGTATCATTGTCTTTTCCGGACAATAAGGTTACGGGAATTATAGGGGAAACAGGAAGTGGAAAATCTGTTCTGGGTCTTTCTATTTTAGGATTATTGCAACCTAATGCTACTGTTTTGGGCAGTATTATGTATGGAAACAGGGAATTGACTTCTCTGAAAGAGAAGGAATTGTGTAAAGTGCGTGGAAAAGAAATTGCTTTTGTTGCACAAAATCCTGCCACTTCTTTAAATCCAAGTATTCGTGTTGGAAAACAAATTGAAGAAGTTTTCCGGCGATCACAAAAAAGTAAAGCAAAAAGTCATGAGGAAATGTTGAAGCTTTTAGAACAAATGGCTTTTCAAAATCCCAGAAAGACAGCACGTTTGTATCCGTTTGAATTGTCAGGTGGAATGAGGCAGAGGATTTTGGCAGCAATTGCTGTAGCTGCTCATCCACAATGGATTATTGCAGATGAACCAACAAAAGGCTTAGATGCAGTCATTAGAAACCAGGTATATCAGACTTTTCAAATGATACAGGGACAATATCAGATGGGAATGATTGTGATTACGCATGATTTGCTTTTGGCACGGAAGTTTTGTCACCAAATAGTGGTTATGTATTGTGGACGTGTCTTAGAGATGAATCAAGCGAAAGAACTTTTTGAACATCCTATGCATCCATATACACAGGGATTAATTGCTTCCCTTCCACATTTAGGCATGAAAGCTATGAATGGTTTTTCGCCGTCTTTTACAGATCAGCCATCAGGATGTGTGTTTCATCCTCGTTGTCCATATGCTACAGAGCAATGTCGTGTAGAAGAACCGAAAACTGTACCATATAAGGAAGGGAGTGTGAGTTGCCATCGCTATTATTGAAGTAGAGAATCTTTCAAAAAAATTTTATTACCGTGGACATAGAAATTATTTTCAGGCAGTGGACAATGTATCGCTTACAATAAAACATGGCAGTACCTATGGACTGATTGGAGAATCAGGGTGTGGAAAATCTACGCTGGGGCGTTTAATTACCCGTTTGATTCCAGCTACTTCTGGTAATGTGAGTTATAACGGAATTGAAATTTTGAATCTTTCTCAGCGTGAGATGCTTCCCTATCGGAGAAAAATCCAAATTTTATTTCAGCATCCGGATACTTCCTTAAATCCCTGTATGACGGTACTTGAGAATTTAAGAGAGCCTTTACGGATTCATAAATTGATGGATAGAAAAGATATGGATGATAAGATAAGGGAGCATATTGTTCCATATGGTATTCAGCCAGAACTGTTAAAGCGAAGGACTTCTCAGGTGAGTGGAGGACAGATTCAGAGAATTGTTTTGGCACGTATTATGTTGTTACAGCCGGAATTTCTTATATTAGATGAACCAACATCCATGCTTGATGTATCTGTACAGGCACAAATCATGGAATTACTTCGAGAAATCCAGGAAAAAACAGGTGTATCGTATCTTTTAATTTCTCATGATTTGGATTTAATCCGCCATGCCAGTAGCCAAATTGGTATTATGTATCAGGGAAAAATTTTAGAACAAGGGGATACAAAATTTGTTTTAGAAAATCCGAAGCAACTCTATACTAAAAAATTAATAGAACAATTTAATGATATGAGAGATTGACAACAAAGGGATTTCTTTTATTATCTATATGGATAATAGAAGAAATCCCCTGCTTTTTTTAACTTATGGTATTAAGGTTTCCGGCTTAGAACTGCTGAGAAGAACCTGTTCCAGACATCTGACGTTCCTGAGCTTCAATCATTTTTTTGACCATATATCCGCCTACAGAACCGTTCTGTTTAGAAGTCAGGTTTCCGTTGTACCCATCTGTAAGAGGTACACCTAATTCATTGGCAACTTCATATTTGAAGCGGTTTAAGGCACCTTTTGCTTCTGGTACTGCTGCTCTGTTAGAAGAAGTATTATTAGACATTTTTTGTTCCTCCTTTGGAATTTGATTTTTTTGTTACAATGGTAGTATGTGAAATATAAATTTTTTTTACACTAGAAGTTCTTTCATATTTTGACAAATTCTGAGAAATGTATTACAATAAATAGTCGGATTTGCATGATAGAGTTGTTTTTGTAAAAAAATGTATAAAACACCAAAAAATAATTGCAAGAAGTTGGTGTTTTTGCTATAATTACTCTGGACTGCAAGTAGAGCAGACAGTTGCTCTTCTGAAGTAATTAAAAAAATAAGGATGATGTAAATGAACGTTGGGATTATAGCACATAACAGTAAAAAAGCTTTGATTGAAGATTTCTGTATTGCTTATAAAAATATTTTGGCAAAGCATGAAATCTATGCAACAGGTACCACAGGAAGAAGAATAGAAGAAGCTGCAAATCTCCATGTCCATAAGTTTCTGCCGGGCAGCATGGGAGGCGACAAGCAGTTTACAGAGATGATTGAACGGGGAGACATTGATATGGTCATCTTTTTTTACAATCCATCAATGATTAACCCAAAGGAACCGGACGTATATCAGATTTCCAGATGCTGCGACCAGTATAACATTCCCATTGCTACCAATATTGCAACTGCGGAATCCCTGATTCTGGGTCTGGATCAGGGTGATTTGGATTATCGTCTGAACCGCTGGAAGGAATAACAGATATGAGAGTGATTGCAGGAAGCGCAAAAAGTATGCCGCTGAAGACCATTGCAGGTATGGAGACCAGACCTACCACAGACAGAATTAAGGAAACCCTGTTTAATATGCTTCAGCCTCATTTGTGTGAAAGCAGATTTCTGGATTTGTTTGCAGGCAGCGGAGGAATCGGCATAGAGGCTTTAAGCAGAGGTGCAGATTATTGTGTCTTTGTGGAAAAAAACAGAAAAGCAGCGGCAGTGATTCGGGAAAATCTCCGTTTTACAAAACTTGAGGAAAGAGGCCAGATTTATACAGGCGATGTAGTTCAGGTTCTGGCACAACTGGAGGGAGAAGAACCTTTTGACTGCATTTTTATGGACCCGCCGTACCAGAAGGAATTGGAAAAGCAGGCGCTTGAAGTATTAAAAGATGCCTCTTACGTGACAAAAGATACCCTGATTGTAGTGGAAGCCTCTTTGGAAACCGGATTTGATTATCTGGATGCATATGGTTTTTCCATTATAAAGGAAAAGAAATACAAGACAAATCAGCATGTATTTGTAAAAAAGAAGTAGAGCAGAAAGGCAAGAGCATGACAAGAGCAATTTATCCGGGAAGCTTTGACCCGGCAACCTATGGTCATTTGGATATTATCAAAAGAGCGGCAGCTCTTTTTGATGAGGTCATTGTAGGAGTTTTGAATAATTCTGTAAAAAGTCCGTTGTTTTCTGTAGAAGAACGTGTTAATATATTAGAGAATATAACAGGTGATATTCCAAATGTGAAGATACAATCTTTTGGAGGATTATCGGTGAATTTTGCAAAAAGCTGCGAAGCCAAAGTAATTATCCGGGGACTGCGGGCAATTACGGATTTTGAATATGAACTTCAGATGGCCCAGACCAATCGGATTCTGTCAACAGATGTGGATACCATGTTTTTGACAACCAGTCTTCAGTATGCCTATTTAAGCTCCACAACAGTGAAGGAAGCGGCGTCTTTCGGAGCTGATATCTCCAAATTTGTACCGGAGTATGTGGTGCGTCAGGTAGAAGCAAAACTGAGCGGGATGAACCATGGGAAGTAATCTATACAATAAGGAGAAAATGAAGATGAGCAGTAGAATAGAACAAATCATTGAAGAAATTGAAGAATACGTAGAGAGCTGTAAGTATCAGCCGCTTTCCACTACAAAAATTATTGTAAATAAGGAAGAAATTGAGGAACTGTTAAGAGAACTGCGTCTGAAGACTCCAGATGAAATTAAGAGATATCAGAAGATTATCAGCAATAAGGATGCAATCTTACAGGATGCACAGGCAAAAGCAGATAAGATTATTGAAGATACCAAGGTACAGGTACAGGAAATGGTAAAAGAGTCTGAAGTTATGCAGCAGGCATATGCACAGGCAAATGAAACTATTAATGCGGTAAATCAGCAGGCACAGGAAATTATTGATGCGGCTGCAAATGAGGCAAATGCCCTGCGTTACAGCGCAGTATCTTACACAGATGAGATGATGGCAAACATGGGTCAGATTGCAAACAGCATGTTAGAAGATGCAGCAGGAAAATATCAGGAATTTTTGCAGGCTCTTCAGTCTTCTGTGGACGTTATCGCACAGAACCGCGCCCAGCTTTCTCAGCAGCTTAGCCAGGGTGTTCCGGAACAGCCGGCACAGAGTGAAGCTTCTTCTGCAGTAGCTCCTGAATATGCCAAAGCTCAGGAACCAGCAGAAGAAGAATATGATGACGACTATGATGATTTTGAAGATGATGAATTAGATGACGATTTTGATGATTTTGACTAATAAGTAAGCCAGGACAAAGGTGCAGGCAGAACAGCATAGTTTTCCCAGGACGTAAGGTTTTAAGGAAAGGTCTGTGTTACCCAACACAGATTTTGTCTGAGCTGCAATACACAGTCCCCCAAGGGAGGTAAATCCAAGAGCCAGGGGATAAGTAAGGGAAAAAGGATAGGAGCTGTGAAGCAGTTCTGAAGTTCCGGTTGTCACTTCAATGAATCCCAAAATCAGGTATTTGATGTCAGGAGCAGGCAGCAGGAGCAGTTTTAACATACCCTGAAGAATGGAAAAAAGAATGATGTATCCTCCCAGTCGGACAATGGTTTCAAAACCGTTCATAATAGAGATATCCAGCAGTTCTCCAAAAGAAGGAGAGGCGGATATCTCTTTTTTTGCCAAAAAGGTACCAGCGGAGACGGAAGCAGACCGGTAAAACCGTCTGGTAAAAAGTGAGCAGAAAACTCCAGAGAGATAGATAATGATATAGGTAGGTATTACCAGATAGGAACGGTTAAAAAGTCCGGTACATAAGTATGCAGACAAAAAGGAGGGACCTGGATAAGAGGAAAAGGTAAGGAGATAGGAGGCTTCTTCTTTGGAAATTCGGTGTTTTTCATACAAATCTGCTGTGATTTTGGCTCCCATAGGATAGCCGCAGAAAATGCCAAGAACCAGGGCATAGGCGCCCTGACTGGACAGACCAAAGGATTTGCGCCAGAATATCTGGGATTTTTGCATGAAGTTATCCAAAATCCCTGTGTGAAGGAGTAAATTAGAAAGAATGAGAAAGGGAAGCAGAGAGGGAAGAAGGGTATAAAACCAAAGCATAAGCCCGGCCTTGGCATGAGCCAGGGCATGCTTTGGAAAGAAAAGCAGGAAACTGAGAAAAATAAGAAAACCACAGATAACAGTCAGGCGCTTCATGCTTATCCCTCCAATTCTTTATAAAGCTGTTTTGGAATCATTTCTGTGTTTAATATATGGGAAGGTTTTAGGTTTCATGCTTGCTATTTCCCAAAGAATGTGTAAGAATAGGGAGTAGAAATCAGCAGGAGGTATGAACATGAGTGTTTTAGAAAATTTACAGCCTGAAAGGGTGTTTCATTATTTTGAGGAAATCACAAAGATTCCCCATGGTTCTGGAAATACCAGAGAAATCAGTGATTATCTGGTAAGCTTTGCCAAAGAGCATGGACTGCGTTATATTCAGGATGAAAGTAACAATGTGATTCTATTCAAGCCTGCAGCAAAGGGCTATGAAAATGCCCCTACAGTGATGCTTCAGGGACATATGGACATGGTATGTGAAAAGGAACCTGGCAGCAGTCATGACTTTACCAGGGATGCTTTAAAGCTTCAGGTTGAAGGGGATTATATTTCTGCGCAGGGTACTACTCTTGGAGGCGATGATGGAATTGCTGTTGCCTATGGGCTGGCGCTTCTGGAGGATGATACCCTGGAACATCCGGCGCTGGAAGTTGTTATTACTGTGGATGAGGAAATCGGTCTTCTGGGAGCGACTGCTCTGGATGCTTCTCCTTTGCAGGCAAAATGCCTGATTAATCTGGATTCAGAGGAGGAAGGCTATCTCTGGGCAGGATGCGCGGGCGGTATGACCGCGGTTTCTGAACTTCCTGTCCGGTATCAGGAAGAAACCAATGAGAAGTGGAAGGTTACAGTTTCCGGTCTTGCCGGAGGACATTCCGGAGCCGAAATTGATAAGAACAGGGCAAATGCCACCTTGCTTTTGGCGCGGTTTTTAAAAGAGGCAAAAGAGCAGGGCGCGTATGCTATTTCAGAATTAAAGGGAGGCTTGAAGGATAATGCCATTCCAAGGACTGCAAATGCTTTGATTCTGGCAGGAAAAGAGGAGGGAAACGCCATTGCAGCGTATGCAAAGGTTTTCACAGAAGCTCTTAAAAAAGAATATACAGGCAGTGATGAGGGAATCTGCGTTACTGTAGAAGCCCAGGGGATTGGAACAGAACCGGTACTGCACCCGGTAAGTCAGGAGAAAGTTCTGTTTTTCCTGTTACAGTATCCGAACGGCATTCAGAAAATGTGCGGCTTTATGGATGGTCTGGTGGAGACTTCCTGTAATCTGGGTATTACCAACCTTACACCAAAGGCGCTGGTGGCTCTGCCAGTGTAAGAAGCTCTGTGGGAAGCGCAAAAAAAGCTCTGGCAGATAAAATTGCTTATTTGACAGAATTTCTGGGTGGAGAGTTCCAGATCGAAGGGGACTATCCTTCCTGGGAGTATAAGCAGGATTCTGCCCTTCGTCCTCTTATGGTGGAAGTATTCCGTGAAATGTACCACAGAGAACCGGAAGTAAAAGTGATTCATGCGGGACTGGAATGTGGACTTTTCTATGAAAAAATTCCAGGACTGGATTGCGTATCTTTAGGTCCTGATATGCAAAACATCCATACCACAGAAGAGAAGCTGTCTGTTTCTTCTGTAGAGCGTGTATGGGAGTATTTATTAGCAGTATTGAAAAAAATAAAATAAGCAGACTGTGAGTCATAAAATCCTCCGCAGGCGCATAAGATGATATGTAGGTTTTCTCTTATGTCAGGCGGGGGATTTTTTATGAAAAAATGGATGCTCATGCTGTGTTTTCTGCTGTTTTTTGATGTGCAGATGATCGGGGGCATGAGGGATAAGACCTCTTTGAGTACTTTTCGTCAGGCAGGGATGCCGGTGGAGCTGTTCCAAAAGATGGGAATGAAAGCCCAGGACATGGAGCAGTATTTGGGTTTCTGGGAGGATTTGAAATATTTTCCTGTGGCAGGGAGAAAGGAAGCGCCAAAGGAAGTGTTTTATTTTGAGGATACATGGCTGGAAGACGGAATTATGGAGGAAAGCGGGCTCATCAAGGGTGTGACGTTTTTGGAAAAGAGGACAGACGAGAATATTATCCGGTGGTAAGTATGACAGATGGGGTTGTGGAAACCGTCGGATGGCTGCCTCTTGGTGGATGGAGAATAGGAATCAGAAGCCCAGGGGGCGGATTTTTTTATTATGCTCATTTATCTTCGTATGAGAAGGAGTTTCAGGAAGGTGACGCAGTGAAAGCGGGGGAAATTCTGGGTTTTTTGGGAGATACAGGGTATGGGGAGGAAGGAACCAGAGGAAAATTTCCCTGTCATTTGCATGTGGGAATTTATGTGAAGACGCAAAAGGAAGCGGAGCATGCTCTGAATCCGTATCCTGTTTTGCTTTTTTTACAGAGCAGACAAAAAAACTTTTCTATTAAAAACAGAAAAACTATGCTATACTTTATGGATATCATTAAGGAGTAAGGATTTATGGAAATACGATTATGGCGGGAACTGCTGGTTCCCTATGAACTGGCAGTCAAAGAACTGGTGATGAAGTTTCAGCAGTTGAAAAAAGAGCACAAGGAGAAGGATCTGTATTGTCCAATTGAGGAGGTTTCAGGAAGAGTCAAATCCATTAACAGCATTTTGGAGAAAATGCAGAGAAAACAGATTTCCTGGGATGACCTGGAGGAAAAGGTGGAGGACATTGCCGGAATCCGGATTATCTGCCAGTTTTATGAGGACATTGAAGTTGTGGCGGATTTAATCCGCAAAAGACGGGACATGCGGGTACTGGAAGAAAAGGATTATATTACTCATATGAAAGCCAGCGGATACCGCAGTTATCATATGATTATTGCATATAATACAGAAACCCTGGAAGGATGCAAGGAAATCCGGGCAGAGATTCAGATTCGGACTTTGGCAATGAACTTCTGGGCAACTATTGAGCACTCTCTTCAGTACAAATACCGGGGAAATATGCCAAAGCATCTGGCAGAACGATTAAGCAGCGCTGCGGATTCTATTTTGCAGTTGGATGCAGAGATGTCCTCTGTGCGCAGTGAGGTTATGGATGCGCAGAATTCCATGCTTCATCAGTCAAATTTGGTGGCAGATATTTTAAATAATATTGAAAACCTGTATCACTATTCCAACAAACGGGAGGTGGCAAAGATTCAGGATGAATTTTACAGAATTTATGAAACCAAGAATCTGGAACAACTGGAGCGGTTTCACAGAGAACTGGATATTCTTGCAGAAGGCTACCGGGCGCAGGCACTGCCTCAGGAGCTTGGCGGTGAATTATCCCTTTAGGAGAGAAGCATGGCAAAGATAAGATTGGATAAATACCTGGCAGATATGGGGCTGGGAACCAGAACAGAAGTCAAGAAATTCATAAAGAAAGGGCAGATTACGGTAAATGATGTGATTATCCGTGCCCCGGAATATAAAACAGATACGCAGACGGACCGGGTTTGTGCAGATGGACAGCCGGTGTCTTATGCAGGCGTGGAATATTATATGCTGAATAAACCACAGGCGTGGTCTCTGCCACAGAGGATAAAAGAGAAAAGACTGTCCTTGATCTGATTGTTTCAAAGAAGAGAAAAGATTTATTTCCGGTAGGGCGTCTGGATAAGGACACAGAAGGGCTGCTTTTGATTACCAATGACGGGGAGCTGGCGCATCAACTGCTGTCGCCTAAAAAACATGTGGACAAAACTTATGTGACAAAGCTGCTGCATCCTCTTGCACCGGAAGATGCGGCAAGGCTGGAAGAGGGCGTGGATATTGGAGAGCCGGAACTTACCCTGCCGGCAAAGGTGAAGCTGTTAAATACAGAAGGAACAGAAGTGCAGATTACCATTTGGGAAGGGAAGTTCCATCAGGTGAAACGGATGTTTCGGGCAGTTGGAAACCAGGTGGTGTTTCTGAAACGGATTTCTATGGGAAGTCTGGCGCTGGATAAAGGGCTTAAACCGGGAGAATACCGGCTGTTGACCCAGGAAGAGATTATGAGGTTAAAGGAACATGCTGGAACAGATAAAAGCAGTGATTTTTGATTTAGACGGAACTTTGGTGGACTCCATGTGGATGTGGAGAAGTATTGATATGGAATATCTTGCCAGTAAGGGAATTGAAGTCCCTGAAAATCTGGAGGCTTTTCAGGAAGAACTGGAGGGTATGGGTTTTACGGAAACTGCCATGCTTTTTAAGGAGCGGTTTGGAATCCCGGATTCTCTGGAAGAGATTAAGGAAACCTGGATTCGTATGTCCGGGGAAAAATATCAGAAGGAAGTACCTTTAAAGCCAGGGGCAAAGTGGTTTCTTGGCTATTTAAAGGAAAAAGGAATAAAGGTCGGTATCAGCTCCAGCAACAGCCGGGAACTGATTCAGATGGTATTAGAAGCCCATGGCATTTTGGAATATTTTGACTGTATTACTACCTGCTGCGAAGTAAAAAAAGGGAAACCGGCGCCGGATGTTTATTTAAAAACAGCCTGTGGACTGGGCGTAGAACCAAAAGCCTGTCTTGTTTTCGAAGATGTTCCATGGGAATTCTGGCAGGGAAGCGGGCGGGCATGAAGTCTGCGCCATTGATGATGCTTATAGCCAAAAGCAGGAAGAGCAGAAGCGGGAACTGGCAGACTGGTACATCCTGGATTATACCCAACTGGCAGAAGAAGAAACAAGAAGAGAGGACAAGGCATGAATACAAGGTTTTTACCTGTAACCAGGGAAGAAATGGAAGAAAGGGGCATCTGGCAGCCGGATTTTGTCTATATTACAGGGGATGCTTATGTGGATCATCCTTCTTTTGGCGCGGCAATTATTACCAGATTATTGGAGAGCAGGGGTTTTCGGTAGGCGTGATTGCCCAGCCGGACTGGAAGAAAAAGGAAAGTATTGCAGTCTTTGGCGAACCGCGCCTGGCATTTCTGGTTTCTTCTGGAAATATGGACTCCATGGTGAATCATTATACAGTGGCGAAGAAGCACAGAAAACAGGATGCCTATTCTCCGGGAGGACGCATGGGGCTCAGGCCGGACCGGGCGGTGACTGTGTACAGCAATCTCATTCGCCAGACTTATAAGGAAACGCCCATTATTCTAGGCGGCGTGGAGGCTTCCCTGCGGCGTCTGGCTCATTATGATTACTGGTCAGACAGTTTGAAGCGTTCTGTACTGCTGGATTCCGGGGCAGATATGATTTCCTATGGTATGGGAGAACACAGCATTCTGGCTATTGCAAGAGCCTGGAAAAGGGAATTCCTGTAGGAAAAATCAATTTTATCGAAGGAACGGTTTATAAGTCCAAAAGAAGCGCCCGAAGGCGTGTTGCTGCCTCTTATGAAGAACTGCTTCAGGAGAAGGCAAATTATGCCAGAAGTTTCCGTCTGCAGTATGAAACATGGACCCTTTTACCGGACAGGTTTTAATAGAATCCTATGGGACCAGAGGATATGTGGTGCAAAATCCTCCTGCGAAGCCTCTGTCTCAGAAAGAAATGGATATGGTGTATGAGCTTCCTTATACCAGAACTTATCATCCCATGTATGAAAAGCAGGGAAAGATTCCTGCCATTGAAGAAATTAAATTCAGTATTACCAGTAACCGGGGGTGCTTTGGCGCCTGCAATTTCTGTGCGCTGGCCTTTCACCAGGGACGTATTGTGCAGACCAGAAGTCATGCTTCCATGTTAAAGGAGGCAAAAGGCTGCATTCAGGAGCCGGATTTTAAGGGATATATTCATGATGTAGGAGGGCCTACTGCAGATTTTCGTCATCCATCCTGTGAGAAGCAGTTGAGTAAGGGCGTGTGCAAAAACCGTCAGTGCCTGTTTCCAAAGCCCTGTAAAAACCTTCAGGCAGACCATGAGGATTATCTGGAGGTGCTGCGGGCCATGCGGAAGCTGCCCGGGGTAAAAAAGGTGTTCATCCGTTCAGGAATCCGGTTTGATTATGTGAATGCAGACCCTTCCCCTGTATTTTTGGAAGAGGTGGCAAAGTACCATGTAAGCGGTCAGCTTCGTGTGGCGCCGGAGCATGTTTCGGATTCTGTTTTGTATTATATGGGAAAACCAAAACACCAGGTATATGAGGAGTTTTTAAAACGCTTTGCCAAAGCCAATGAAAAGGCGGGGAAAAAACAATTTGTAGTGCCTTATCTCATGTCTTCTCATCCGGGAAGCAGAATCCAGGATGCAGTGGAGCTGGCAGAGTATATCCGGGATATGGCTTTATGCCGGAGCAGGTACAGGATTTTTATCCAACACCCTCTACCATGTCCACCTGCATGTATTATACAGGACTGGATCCCAGAACAGGGAAAAGCGTTTATGTTCCAAAAACAGCCAGGGAAAAGGCCATGCAAAGAGCATTGATTCAGTATAAGAATCCGGAGAATTATAACCTTGTGCGGGAGGCTCTTGTGGAAGCCGGGCGTACCGACTTGATTGGATATGGAAAAAAATGCCTCATTGCCCCCAGAAAAGGGGAAGGAAAGAAGCCTGGAAAGGTGCAAAAAGCCCGGCAGCCAGGAAAGAAAAAATCCATCCGGAATGTGCATAAAAAGAAAAGAGGCTGACAACATGGGAAATAAGAAGATTGCGCTGGTAACCGGAGCCTCCTCAGGAATGGGAAGAGAGTTTGTCCTGCAGATACATAAGAGATATCCAAACCTGGAGGAAATCTGGGCTGTGGCAAGAAATACAAAAGCTTTGGAACAGTTAAGGAAAAAAGTTCCCAAACTTCGTATCTGTGCGTGGAATCTTACCAGCCCACAGGATTTGCAGAGATTTCAGGAGCTTCTGGAAAAGGAGAAGCCCCAGATAAAAATTCTGGTGAACAGCGCTGGCATGGGAATACAGAAAACCGTGGAAGAGACCGGTCTGGAAGATTTGTGGAATACCGTACAACTGAATTGTACTGCATTTACAGCAGTTTTGAAAATCTGTTATCCTTATTGCCCCAATGGGAGCCAGGTTCTTTGTCTTTCCAGCGGAGCATCTTTTGTCCCGCAGCCTGGATTTGCCGCGTATGCTGCGTCCAAGTCTTATGTTTTGAGCTTTTCCAGGGCAATTAGGAAAGAATGGAAGGGAAGAGCAAAAATTACCATTGTGTGTCCCGGACCTGTGGATACTCCATTTTTGGAAAAGATGGGAGGAAAGGAGCATATGCCAGCCTATAAAAAATATTTTCTGGCAAAACCGGAAGCAGTGGTGGAAAAAGCGTTAAAGGACAGTGAAAAAGGAAAAGAACTTTCCGTTTACGGATACTCTGTAAAAGCTTTAAGGGTGGCAGGTAAGATACTTCCCCATAGCTTGATTTTAAAATTTCTGTGACAAAAGAAAGGAAGTTAGAATATGAGCAACCAAAAGAGGAAATTAAAAAAGGGAGATTACGGTTATCTGAGGGTACATCAAAAACGCCAGGTACTCTACACTCTGCTGGCCTTTGTTGCGCCGCTGTCTGTATTTTTTACCGGATTGTATATTAACCGCACAAGAAACAGTGTGTTTACGGTGATTGCCCTGGTAGCCTGTCTTCCGGCCTGTAAATTTGCAGTAACCATGATTATGCTGTTTTTACAAAAACCTATGAAGGAAAAGGATTATCAGGAAATTGAGAAGCACAGAAATGGACTGGTATGCGCATATGAACTGGTGGTATCTGCCTATGAAAAACAGTCTTATATTGATTCCTTAGCAGTGTGTGGAAATACCATGGTGGGCTATACCAGCAGACCTAAGACGGATATTCCCTTTGTGGAAAAGCACATTCAGACGATTTTGCGGCAAAACGGATTTTATGTGTCTGTTAAGATTTTTGACCGCCTTTCTGATTATACGGGGCGTTTGGATACCATGTGGGAACACAGGGAAGCCCTGGAAAAAGATATTAAATTCCGCCCGGACCCACAGGAGCCGGATTTAACCAGAAATGAAGCGATTATGAGGGTAATCTATGCGATTTCCCTTTAGGAGATAAGGAAATGAAACAATTAGTAATGAATGAGATTGACAGCGGGCAGCGTCTGGATAAGTTTTTAGGAAAATATTTAAGTGAGGCTCCCAAAAGTTTTATTTATAAAATGCTTCGAAAAAAGAACATTGTGCTAAATGGAAAAAAAGGCAGATGGCAGTGAAAAATTAGAAGCCGGAGATGAAATTAAACTGTTTTTTTCGCAGGATACGCTGGAGAAATTCTGTGGGAAGACCAGGGAGGGAGCTGCAGGAAATCTGGATGTGGTTTATGAGGACGAACAGGTGTTGTTTGTAAATAAACCGGTGGGGATGCTTTCTCAAAAGGCAGCCAGGGAGGACGTGTCCCTGGTGGAATATCTCACAGGCTACCTTCTGGAAAATGGAAGCCTGACAAAAGAGGACTTGCGAACCTTTCATCCAGGAGTGTGCAACCGACTGGACCGGAATACCAGCGGGCTTGTGGCAGCAGGAAAAACCCTGCAGGGACTTCAGCTTTTATCAGAAGCATTTCAAGACCGCAGAATGCATAAATCTATCTTGCCCTTGTTGCCGGAAGGCTTGAAAAACCGGCTCATATCAAAGGATATTTATGGAAAGATGAAAAGAGAAACAAGGTTCTGGTACAACAGGAAGAACAAAAGGGAAGCCTGCCTATTGAAACCAGGTACACGCCTCTTGCCTCCTCCCAAAGTGGAGCTACCCTGTTAAAAGTGGAACTTCTTACGGGACGTTCCCATCAGATACGAAGCCATCTGGCCAGTATAGGACATCCGGTTATTGGTGACTGGAAATACGGGGAAGAGAAGTGGAATCAGAGATTTCGCAAACAGTATCAAATCCAGTCCCAGCTTCTTCATGCATGGCAACTGGAATTTCCGAAACAGGAAGGGAAGCTGCCAAATCTGGCAGGAAAGACCATAACAGCCAGAGTACCTCTGGAATTTGAAAAGGTATTAAGGGGAGAGAACCTGTGGAAGCAGGTTTGGGGAGAAAATAAGGGAGATGTTTAAAACATGAAAGAACCAACGCAATCCTCCTTTTGGAAGGAATTTATGGAGTATTTAAAGATGATTATTTTTGTGGTGGCAGTGGTTCTGGTGGTGAATAATTTTTGCTGATTAATGCAAAAATTCCTTCGGAATCCATGGAGCAGACCATTATGACCGGAGACCGGGTGTTTGGAAATCGTCTGGCCTATGTCTTTGGGGAACCGGAACGTTATGACATTATTATCTTTAAATATCCGGATAATGAAAAAGAACTGTTTATTAAAAGGATTATCGGGATGCCCGGGGAGACTGTAGAAATCAAAGACGGAAAGGTGTATATAAACGGGTCTGAGGAACCCCTTAAGGACAGCTTTACACCGGAAACGCCGGTGGGAGATTATGGGCCTTATACGGTGCCGGAGGACAGTTATTTTGTACTGGGAGATAACCGGAATTATTCCAGGGATTCCAGATTCTGGAATAACCCCTATGTGGCAGAGGATAAGATTCTGGGAAAAGCGGTGCTTAGATACTTCCCGGGAATTAAGCTTTTAAAGTAGGAGAGAGAAATGGCAACATGGAATTCCAGAGGCTTCGGGGGTCTACCCTGGAGGAATTTATCAACGCACCTGTGAGCAGTACAGGGAAAAAGGGCTGGCATTGATTCAAAAGGTTCCGACTCCCATTACACCGGTGCGGATTGACCAGCAAAGCAGACATATTACTCTGGCATATTTTGACCAGAAAAGTACGGTGGACTATATTGGAGCAGTTCAGGGAATCCCTGTATGCTTTGATGCAAAAGAATGTGCCACCGATAATTTTCCCCTGCAGAATATTCACGGACACCAGGTAGCGTTTATGAAGGATTTTGAGAGACAGCAGGGCATTGCCTTTTTGATTTTGTACTTTTCTCACAGGGACGAAATGTATTATATGCCTTTTCGACAGATGGAGGCTTTCTGGGAACGGGGACAAAATGGAGGAAGGAAGCATTTTAAATACAGTGAATTAAATCCCCTATGGTTTTTAAAGCCGTCCGGGAATGTGCTGGTGCCTTTTCTGGAAGGGATTCAGCGGGATTTAGACAACAGAGAAGAGACTGGGAAATAGGAGCAGGTTTATGAAGCAGAAAGCATGGTTTTTTCCTGATTTTGTTTTTCCTTTTTCAGACGTCTTTGACAGAGATACCGGATGATTCAGTAAAAAGCACAGAGAGCAGAGAAACATCCAAAAGCCAGGAGCTTGAAGAAAAGCGTTTGGAAAAACAGCCGGTTTTATTAAAAGAATCAGGAATCAGACGGACCATAGGAAAGCTCAGGATACCTTTTGAGGAAGTGCCGGGCAAACAGCAGATATACAGTGGGAAAACATTTGCCAGGTGGCAGGAAACAAAACCAAAGAAATGTAGTATAGCTTTGGGGATGAAAAACCGCAGAGCGCCTCCGTTTGCTGAATGGAAAGAAAGACAAAAACATACAGCATAGGAGACGAAAACATGAAAAATAAGCATAGAGATAAAATTGTTGTGGTTGGAGCCGGAAACGTGGGCGAAGCCATTGCCTATACCCTGATGGTACGGGTTCAGGCTAATGATATTGTATTAATTGATGTGAACGCAGACAGAGCCAGGGGCGCTGCGACGGATATTGCCCATGGAACCAGTTTTCACAAACAGGTGTGGGTAAGACAGGGCGGATATGAAGAGTGTGCAGACGCCCAAATCATTATTATTACAGCAGGCATTGCCAGAAAACCAGGACAGACCCGTCTGGATCTGGCCAAGACCAATGTTTCGATTGTAAAAAGTATTACAGAAAACATTATGAAATATGCAAAAAATCCGTTGATTCTTGTGGTATCCAACCCTGCTGATTTAACTACAGCAGCGGTTTTGGAGGCTTCCGGACTTCCTGCAAACAGGGTCATTGGTAGCGGAACTTCTCTGGATACTGCCAGATTCCGCTATAATTTAAGTACAAAGCTTCATGTAAATGTGGAGGATATTCAGGCTTATATTGTAGGGGAACATGGGGACAGCCAGGTGGCTGTCTGGAGTTCTGCCATGGTAGGCGGATTCCCTCTGGAGGATTATGCCAGACAGGTGGGAGTTTCTCTTGACAAAAAGGAGATTGCAGAACATACTAAGAATGGCGGTGCAGAAATTATCGGGCTTAAAGGCGCAACGTTTTATGGCATTGCCATGGCTGTGTCTACCATTGTAGAGGCAATCATGAAGGATGATAGTGCGATTCTTCCTGTTGCTCATGTGTTGGATGAAAGCTTCGGAAGCTGGGCCGGTATGGCGGTTTCTCTTCCATGCCGCATTGGATGGGAAGGAATTGAAGCCTGCCTGCGGATTCCTATGAATGAGGAAGAGCAAAAGGCAATGGATGCTTCCATAAAAGTCCTGCAGGAATTATGGGCACAGGTAAAACAACAGTAAGAAAAGGAGATTAGCGTAATGGATAAGAAAGAATTTGCATTAAAACAGCATGAAGAATGGAAGGGTAAAATCGAAGTTATCAGCAGAGCAAACATTGAGACACCGGAAGAGCTGTCTGTAGCCTATACTCCGGGCGTTGCGGAGCCTTGTCTCAAAATTTCAGAAGATGTGGATTTATCCTATAAATATACAAGAAGAGGAAATATGGTAGCAGTTGTTACAGACGGTACCGCAGTACTTGGTCTTGGAGATATTGGACCAGAGGCTGGTATGCCGGTTATGGAAGGAAAATGTGCCTTATTTAAAACCTTTGGAGATGTGGATGCATTTCCACTGTGTGTTCGTTCCAAAGAGGTAGACGACATTGTAAAAACCGTAAGCCTTCTGGCAGGAAGCTTTGGTGGGGTAAACCTGGAAGATATTTCTGCTCCAAGATGTTTTGAAATTGAAAGAAAGTTAAAAGAGTGCTGTGATATTCCGATTTTCCATGATGACCAGCATGGTACCGCAGTGGTAACAGCAGCAGCTCTTATTAATGCTCTGAAATTAGTTGGAAAAAACTGGATGAAGTAAAAGTAGTTACTTCCGGCGCCGGGGCAGCAGGTATTGCCATTATTAAGCTGCTGGTAAGTCTGGGACTGAAAAATGTTGTTATGTGTGACCGTCAGGGTGCTATTTACAAAGGACGTGAAAACTTAAATTCTGAGAAACAGGAGATGGCTGAAATCTGCAACCAGAACATGGAAAAAGGCACACTGGAAGAAGTGTTAAAAGGCGCAGATGTATTTATTGGTGTTTCTGCTCCGGGAACTGTAACAGAAGAAATGGTTCAGAACATGGCAAAGGACCCGATTTTGTTCCCAATGGCAAATCCAGTGCCAGAAATCATGCCGGATCTGGCAAAGAAGGCAGGGGCTGCTGTAGTAGGTACCGGACGCAGTGACTTCCCGAACCAGATTAACAATGTACTGGCATTCCCGGGTATCTTCAGAGGCGCTCTGGATGTAAGAGCAAAGGATATTAACGATGAAATGAAAGTAGCTGCTGCTTATGCCATTGCAGGCTTAATTCAGGAGGATGAATTAAATCCGGATTATATTATTCCAAATCCATTTGACAAGCGTGTGGCAAAGGCAGTAGCAGAGGCAGTTGCCAAAGCTGCAAAGGATACAGGAGTAGCAAGAATTTAATTTTAGGAGTAGGTATGGCAAAAAAGGTTTATGCAGTAAAAAAGGGAATTACAACAGGGATTTTCAATACATGGGATGAATGTAAGAGGCAAGTGCATGGATTTCCCGGGGCGCAGTATAAGAGTTTTCCTACTTTGAAGGAAGCCAGGAGTATCTGACAGGAGGACAAACAGGGGATGCGGCGCCGGATGAGAACGATCCGGACGTGTGTGTTGCTTATGTGGATGGAAGCTTTGATGCCAGCCGGGGCGCGTATTCTTATGGCTGCATTTTACTGCATGGGAATGAGCGAAAGGAAATGAGCCAGGCTTTCGTTGGTACAGAAGATGTGAGTATGCGAAATGTAGCAGGAGAGCTTGAGGGCGCTATGGCTGCCATGGCTTATTGTGAGACTCATGAAATCCATAACCTGCATTTGTATTATGATTATCAGGGGATTGAATCCTGGGCAACCGGAGAATGGAAACGTAACAAACCGGGCACCATCCGGTACAAGGAATTCTATGACCATCTTCAAAAGGTCAAGGTGTATTTTCACAAGGTAAAAGGGCATAGCGGCGTGGAGCTGAATGAAGCGGTAGACCAGCTTGCAAAAGCAGCCCTTGGCATCAGGGGTTAAATATAAGGTATTGGGGGATTTTATTTATGGTAAGTCAGAAGGTAAAAATCTTGAATCCATCAGGATTAAATTTAGGAAGCGCAACAACGTTGTCAAACAGTGTTTTGAAATATCAGTCTGCAGTGCAGTTTACTTATGAGGCTAATGATGTAAAAGGTGTTGCAAATATGAAAAGTCTTTTAAACATCCTTGCCGCGGAAGTGAATCAGGGCAGGTAATTGAAATATCCTGCACAGGGATGATGAAGAAGAAGCGCTGAAATCTGTGCTGGATGCAGTAAATAGTGGAATTGGCGAACTTGTTTAGGCTGTTTAGGGGATTTTTGCAGATTATTAAGGCCGTGGCAGGAAAGCAGAAGTGCTTTCTGTGCCACGGTTTTTTTCGTTTTGTTTTCTTGACAAAAAGGGAAAAATCTTATATAGTTACTAATAGTAATTACTAAAGGTAATTAATAGAGGAGAGGAATAATTTATGGATACAGAACATTTAAAAAAATTGTTGGATACCTGTTTTCTGGCAAAAAAGGTAATTGAAACACTTCCGGAATTACCAAAGGGAATGAAGCCCAGGCATATACATGTGTTGGAGGCAATTTATGAAATTACTTGTAAGCAGGAAAGCTGCACGGTCAGCAATATTCGGGATCGGATGCAGATTACCATGCCAAGTATATCAAAGCTGATTCAGGAGCTGGAAGCGCTTCATATGATTGAAAAAGAAGCGGATAGAGAAGACCGGAGATTTTATCAGTTAAAGCTAACCTGGGAAGGAACGGACTGTGTGAAAAAGCATGTTCTTGATTTTCATAAGGAATGGGCAAAACGTTTGGCATATGTTGAGAATCAGAAGGTGGAAGAGGCGGTAAATTTGTTTACAGAATTGAGAAATACCATGCCGGGAGGAGAAGTATAATGATGGCAAAAAAAGAGAAAAAGGAAGTTACGTTTACAGAAGGCTCTGTGTTTCAGGCTCTAATCCGATTTGCGATTCCTGTATTGGGAGCCTTGGTGCTGCAAGCTGCTTATGGGGCGGTGGATCTTCTGGTAGTGGGACAGTTTGGTGATGCTTCCAGTATTTCTGCTGTAGGAACAGGAAGTTCGTTTATGAATATGGTAACCTTTGTAATTACCAGTCTGGCCATGGGCTCTACGGTAATCATCGGACAGCATATTGGTGAAAAAAAGTCAGAAGAAGCAGGAAATGCAGTGGGAACAACTATAGTTTTATTCCTTTTGATTGGGGTGCTTCTTACAGTGCTGCTGGAAATTTTTGCAGGTGATATTGTTTCCCTGCTTCAGGTACCAGAGGAGTCCACAGAAAAAGCAATTCTTTATATTCGTATTTGTTCAGGAGGTATTCTGGTAATTATTGCGTATAATGTCATAAGCGGTATCTTGAGGGGCATTGGCAATGCCAATCTTCCTTTTGTGTTTGTGGGTGTTGCCTGCATTTTCAATATTTTAGGGGACTTGTTTTTTACAGGGCTATTGCATATGGATGTTGCAGGTGTGGCATTGGCAACGGTTTTGGCGCAGTTGATTTCTGTTATTATTTCCGCAGCAGTATTGCGAAAACAAAAGATGCCCATTTCCTTTTCAAAAAAGCAGTGTTGTATCCATGCCAGGGAGTTAAAACTCATTCTCAAAGTTGGTGTGCCCATTGCAATTCAGGAGGCTATGGTACAGGTATCTTTTCTTGTGATTAACAGTATTATTAATCAAATGGGACTTTTGCCGTCGGCTGGATATGGAATTGCACAAAAAGTGGTTTCTTTTATTTTGTTGGTGCCTTCTTCGATTATGCAGAGCGTTTCTGCCTTTGTGGCACAGAACATTGGTGCGGGAAAAAGGAAACGGGCAAAACAGGGATTTTTTACAGCAATTCTTGTTGGATGCAGTGTGGGAATTTTGATTTTCTGTGCTGGTTTTTTTGCAGGGGAACAATTATCCATGCCTTTTACCAGTGACCCGGAAGTTATTGCTCAAAGCGCAGCTTATTTGAAAGGATTTTCTGCAGATTGTATTCTTACCTGCATTTTATTTAGCAGTATCGGATATTTTAATGGTTCTGGCAAAAGTTTTCCTGTTATGCTTCAGGGAATTACTTCTGCATTTTGTATCCGTATTCCAATATCTGTTTTTATAGCTGGATTGCCGGATACTTCGCTGGTTTATATGGGAATGGCAACGCTATTACCACGGTTTATGGTATTATCTTTTTTGCAGTCTGTTTTGTTATTTTGAAGAAGAAGAACCGGAAAAATAGCTTTGTAAAAATAGCATAGTTTATAGTTCTTGAGATTTTCCATGGAATCGCTTATAATGAAGTCCATGTGGTCTGTGCATTTGATGGCATGGACGTAAGATTTTCAGAGAAAAGGAGAACAAATAACTATGAGAATAAGAAAAATCATTGGCATGCTTGCTGTTGGTATGTTGTCATTGTCACTTCTGGCAGGCTGCGGTAGCACTAAGGAAGAGAACCCAAAGGAGCAGAAACCCCAGACTAAGAAGCAGGAGACTGCAGATACAGGAACAAAAGAAAAAATCATGGCAGAAATCAAGGTAAAGGATTATGGAACCATTACAGTAGCCCTGGATCCGGAGCATGCGCCGATTACCGTAGAAAACTTTGTAAAACTGGCAAAAGACGGTTTTTATGACGGACTTACCTTTCATCGTATTATGGAAGGGTTTATGATGCAGGGAGGTGATCCTAACGGGGATGGAACCGGAGGGGCAGAGGAAACCATCAAAGGAGAATTTTCCGAAAACGGTGTAGACAATCCACTTTCCCACACCAGAGGGCGATTTCCATGGCCCGTTCCCAGATGCCAGACAGCGCCAGCTCCCAGTTTTTCATTGTACATGAAGACAGTCCTCATCTGGACGGACAGTACGCAGCCTTTGGCTATGTGACAGAGGGTATGGATGTTGTGGACAAAATCTGTACAGAAGCAACCGGACAGGACAGAAACGGAGTGTTGCCTGCGGAAAATCAACCGGTGATAGAGAGTATTACCATACAGGAGTAGAGAGGAAGAGGCTGTCGTGGAGATGGTCTCTTTTTTTAGATTGAGAAAAAAACAAGGGAAAAATCATGCAGAAAAACAATAAAGGTATTGACAAAAAAATAACAAACTAGTATGATAAAAGCATGTAATTCAATATTGCGATAACAGGTGAGAATGGTTGCATTCTAAAGAGGGAATCCGGTGAGAATCCGGAACGAACTGGTCACTGTAAGCAGGAGCGAACTTCAAGAAACCATTGCATGTACAAAATGTGAGAAGGGGAAGGAAACGAAGAACTGTAAGTCAGGAAACCTGCCTGTTATTTGAGATGTGCTCCAGATACAGCATAAACATCCAACAATTATATGGTAATCATGTAAGGATTGTCATATGATTTATTTTTGGTGTCTGCAAGAGTGCAGGCACATTTTTTTGTGCAAAAATCTCCAGATTGATAAACGAAAAAGAAATGGATGCTCTCAAGGCAAGAATTGTTACATATAAAATTTTAGTATTTATTAAGAACGGAGGTTGAAGATGAGTAGTAAAATTACCATTGTTGGTGCCGGAAGTGTGGGAGCTACGATTGCCTATACCTTGTCAGGTGAAGATATTGCATCTGAAATTGTGTTAATCGACATCAATAAAGAAAAAGTTGCCGGAGAGGTTATGGATATTGAACAGGGTACCTGTTTTCGTGATCCTATTTCTATTGTTGCCGGAGAGTATGAAGATGCGAAAGATTCCGACATTGTAATCATTACGTCCGGTATTGCAAGGAAACCGGGACAGACACGTATTGAGCTGACTCAAACAAATGTAAATATTTTAAAATCCATTACTCCTCAAATTGTAAAAGCAGCGCCAAATGCACTTTATGTTATTGTAAGTAATCCGGTAGATATTATGACCTATGTATTACAAAGATTTCCGGATTACCGGAGAAACAGATTATTGGATCCGGAACAATTCTGGATACTGCACGACTAAAATGTGGCCTTTCTGAACATTTCGGTGTGGCTCAGAAAAATATTCACGCATATGTATTTGGAGAACACGGAGATACTTCTTTTATCCCATGGACAGGCGCATATATTTCCGGTGTCAGTGTGGATGAATTTTATGAGTTGATGAAGTCTACGGGAAAAGCGGTAAAAGCATTAGACAAGGAAGAAATGCTGAATTATGTACAAAAATCCGGTGGACAGATTATTGCAAATAAGGGAGCGACTTTTTATGCAGTGTCAAAGGCTGTATGCAAGCTCTGCAGCATTTTATTATCTGCTTCTGCGTCTATTGCAACGGTATCTTCGATGATGCATGGAGAGTATGGAATTGAAGACGTATGTTTCAGTACATTGACATTGGTTGGTCCGGACGGTGTGCAGGGTAAAGTACCAATGCGCATGAACAAAAATGAGATTGAATCTTTAAGAAAGAGTGCAGACGCATTAAAGGCAGTTATTGCACAGATTGATCTGAACTAAAAGGAAAGGACAAGGGAAGCTATGAAATACAGTTATTATCCAGGCTGTACCCTGAAAACAAAAGCAAAAGATTTGGATGAATATGCCAGAAAGAGTGCAAAAGTATTGGGATTTGATCTGGAAGAAGTAGAAAATTGGCAGTGTTGCGGCGGTGTTTATCCTCTGGGAACGGACGAGATTGCAACAAAATTATCATCGGTTCGTACTTTAAATGCGGCAAAAGAAAAAGGACAGGAGCTGGTGACCATTTGCTCTGCCTGTCATCATGTAATAAAACGTGTGAATGATGATATGAAAAATGTAGAGGATATCCAGATAAAAGCGAATAATTACATGAAACTGGAAGAGCCATACAAGGGTGAAACTACGGTACTTCATTATCTGGAAGTGCTAAGAGATCGAATTGGTTTTGATAAATTGAAAGAGAAAGTAGTATGTCCTTTTGAAGGCAAAAAAATTGGAGCTTATTATGCTGTCTCCTTTTAAGACCGGGAAAAGTTATGGCATTTGATAATCCGGAAAATCCTACAATCATGGAAGACTTTATCCGGGCAATTGGGGCAGAACCAGTGATTTATCCATATCGAAACGAGTGCTGCGGCGGTTATATTTCTTTGAAAGAACCGGATATGGCAAAAAATATGTGTAACAAAATTATGGAAAGTTCGGCTGGATTTGGTGCAGATATGCTGATTACAGCTTGCCCGCTGTGCAAATATAATCTGACAAAAAATGGAAATGAAAGTCTTCCGGTATATTATTTCACAGAGCTTTTAGCAGAGGCGTTAGGTGTGAAAAAATCAAAAGAGGAGGTGTGAAAATGGAAAGAACGATAAGTGGGAGAGATGCAGCAGAGCGTATCAAAGAAATTTCCGGCACAAATCCGTTAAAATGTATGAAATGCGGAAAATGTTCCGCAACCTGTCCTTCTTTTAACGAGATGGATATCAAGCCACATCAATTTGTATCTTACGTGGTAAATGAGGATATAGAAGCGCTGGTGAATTCCAAATCTCTCTGGAAATGTCTTTCCTGTTTTGCATGTGTAGAAAGATGTCCACGAGATGTAAAACCGGGAAAAATCATAGATGCAGCAAGACAACTGGTAGTACGTAAAAAAGGCGGCGCATACCTTTCTCCGGATGAAATCCCGGAACTTTTAGATCCGGAACTTCCACAACAATTGTTAGTCAGCGCATTCAGAAGATACAGGAGGTAAGAAACGTGCAGAAAATCGGTGTATTTGTCTGTCATTGCGGCAGTAACATTGCCGCTACGGTAGACGTTAAAAAAGTAGTAGAGATTGCTGCAAAAGAGCCTGGAGTTGTACATGCGGAAGATTACCAGTATATGTGCTCTGAGGCAGGTCAGGCAAAAATTCAGGAAGCAATTAAAGAAAAGAGTCTGACAGGAATTGTTGTCTGTTCCTGCTCTCCGCGTATGCATGAAGCAACTTTCCGAAAGGCAGCAGAGCGTGCCGGATTAAATCCCTATATGGTGGAGATTGCCAATATTCGTGAACATTGTTCCTGGATTCATAAAGATATGGAAGAGGCAACTGAGAAGGCTGTAATTCTTGCAAGAGCAGCGATTGCAAAAGTACATTTAAACACTCCGTTACAGCCGGGTGAGAGCCGTGTGACAAAACGGGCGTTGGTTATCGGCGGAGGCATTGCAGGCATTCAGACAGCGCTTGATATTGCAGATGCAGGATATGAAGTAGATATCGTAGAAAAGACTCCAAGTATTGGAGGAAGAATGTCTCAGTTGGATAAAACATTCCCAACCTTGGACTGTTCTGCCTGTATCCTGACACCCAAAATGGTAGAAGCAGCGGCGCATGAAAAGATTACCATTCATACTTATAGTGAAGTAGAAAAAGTCAGTGGATTTGTGGGGAATTTTACAGTAGATATTAAGAAAAAAGCAAGGAGTGTCGATCTTGCAAAATGTACAGGCTGTGGTCTTTGTATGGAAAAATGTCCATCGAAAAAATTCCAAGTGAATTTAACAGAGGCTTAGCAGCCGTACTGCAATTTATACTCCGTTTGCACAGGCGATTCCCAATGTACCGGTAATTGACCGTGAACATTGTATGAAATTCCAGTCAGGAAAATGTGGGGTTTGCTCAAAAGTATGTCAGGCCGGAGCCATTGATTATACACAGAAAGATGAGATTATCACACAGAATTATGGAGCAATCGTAGTGGCAACCGGATTTGATACCATTAAATTAGACCAGTATGATGAATATGCCTATAACCAGAGTAAAGATGTCATCACATCTCTGGAACTAGAACGCATTATGAATGCAGCAGGTCCTACAAAGGGACATTTAGAGCGTCTTTCTGACGGAAAAGCGCCCAGGGAAATGGTATTCATTCAGTGTGTCGGAAGCCGTTGCTCTGATGACAGAGGTAAACCATATTGCTCTAAAATCTGTTGTATGTATACAGCAAAGCATGCCATGCTCATTCGTGATAAATATCCAGATGTGAATGTGACCGTATTCTATATTGATGTTCGTACTCCGGGTAAAAATTTTGATGAATTTTACAGACGTGCAGTAGAACAGTATGGTGTAAATTACATCAAAGGTCAGGTAGGAAAAGTAATTCCACAGCCAAATGGAAAGCTTTTGGTACAGGCTCTGACCTTCTTGATAATAAACAGATTTTAAAGGAAGCAGATCTGGTCGTTCTTGCTACTGCGATTGAACCAAATCCGGATGTGAGGAAGATTGCTACCATGTTGACTGCAAGTATCGATACAAACAATTTCCTCACAGAAGCCCATGCAAAGCTTCGTCCTGTGGAGTCTCCAACAGCCGGAATTTTCCTTTCCGGTGTGTGTCAGGGACCAAAGGATATTCCGGAAACGGTTGCTCAGGCAGGTGCGGCAGCAGTAAAAGCCATTGGACTTCTTGCAAAAGATAAGCTGATGACAAACCCTTGTACAGCCCAGTCTGATGAACTTCTTTGTAATGGATGTTCTACCTGTGCCAATGTTTGTCCTTATGGCGCGATTTCTTACGAAGAGAAAGAAGTAAATGACCATGGTATCCGTGAAACAAGAAGAATTGCCAAAGTAAATACAGCTCTTTGTCAGGGATGCGGAGCTTGTACAGTAGCCTGTCCATCTGGAGCCATGGATTTACAGGGATTTTCAAACAGACAGATATTAGCGGAGGTAGATGCAATATGTCAATAGAAAAGAAAGAAGAATTTAGACCCAAAATCGTTGCTTTTTGCTGTAACTGGTGCAGTTATGCAGGAGCTGATCTTGCAGGAAGCAGCCGTCTTTCTTATCCTGCTGATGTGAAAATCATTCGCGTGCCATGCTCCTGTCGTGTAAATCCGATGTTTATTTTAAGAGCTTTTGAAAAAGGTGCAGACGGCGTTATTATGTGTGGCTGCCATCCGGGAGATTGTCATTATAGTACAGGAAATTATTACGCAAGAAGACGTATGACACTTCTGTTTTCCATGCTGGATTACATTGGTGTAGAAAATGGCAGAACGCGTGTAGAATGGGTTTCCGCGGCAGAGGGTGTGAAATTTTCACAGACAATGAATGAATTTGTAGAAAAGATATACTCATTAGGAAAAAATGTAAGATTGGAGGATTTAAGATGCAGGAATTAGTAAACCGTGCAAAAGAACTGTTGGCTAATCAGACAGTAGTCCGTGTTCTTGGCTGGAAATCCGGAGACTTGCCTTATAATCCGCAGCCGGCTTACTTTGAAACAGAAGAGTCTTTAAAAAATTTTGTATATAATGGATTTTGCGGTGCAAATTTAAGTAAATATTTGATTGAGGCTTCTAAAAAAGAAGGAAGAACACTGGTCTTTCTGAAGCCTTGCGATACTTACAGCTTTAATCAGCTATTAAAAGAACATCGTGTAGAACGTGAAAAAGTATATATTATTGGCTTAGGCTGTAAAGGAAAATTAGACATTGAAAAAATCCGTCAGCAGGGTATTAAGGGGATTGAACATATCAAAGGCGCAGAGCTTACAGATGCGTGCGAGATACTTAGTATCCAGACGATTTACGGGGAAAAAACATGTGCATACCAGGATGTCATGTTAGAACGCTGTCATGTGTGTAAGGGCAAAGAACACATGATTTATGATGAAAAAATCGGAGAATCCAAAGATACAAAGGATGCAGAACGTTTTGCAGAAGTAGAACGCATCGAAGCAATGAGCCCGGATGAAAAATTTGCATTTTTCCAGAAAGAGTTAAGTAAATGTATTCGTTGCAATGCCTGTCGAAATGTATGTCCGGCCTGCAGCTGCAGAAAATGTGTATTTGACAGCAACAAATTTGACAGTGCACAGAAAGCAAATGTGAATTCTTTTGAAGAAAAAATGTTCCATATCATACGTGCATTTCATGTGGCCGGAAGATGTACGGATTGTGGAGAATGCAGCAGGGTATGTCCTCAGGGAATTCCGCTTCATTTGTTTAATCGTAAATTTATTAAGGATATCAATGAGTTTTATGGAGAGTTCCAGGCAGGAGCAGATGCTGAAACAAAAGGACCATTAACAGATTTTACGTTTGATGATGTAGAACCTGGGAGTGTGTCAGAAAGGGGATAATGTATGTTTAAAATTAAAGCAGAAAATCTGCCGGCATTATTCCGGAAAATTGCCGCAGAACAAGAATTATATTTGCCGGTAAGCTCTGCCGGACAGGTGAATTTTGCTGCATGGGAAGAAGAAGCGGAGGTTTCTTTAGAAACATTAAAAACTGTAAAATCGCCCAAAGATGCGTTTTTTCCGCAGAGTGAAAATTTGTATCGTTGTGTACGTGATGGCAAGAAGCTGGAGGTTGAACCAGGTGAGTTAAAATCGCAGAATTTTGTTGTTTTTGGTATGAAAGCCTGCGATATTCAGGGTATAAAGGTTCTTGATAAGGTGTTTTTAAGTGATCCTGTAGATAGCTTTTATGCTGCAAGAAGAGAGCATGGAATAATTGTAGGTCTGGCATGTCATGAGCCGGAAGAAAGCTGCTTTTGTAAGGTATTCGGGATTGACTGTTCCAATCCGGTTGCGGACGTAGCAACATGGATGATTGAGGGAAATCTCTATTGGGAACCAATTACAGAAAAAGGAAATATGCTTACAGAACAGATAAAAGATATTTTGGAAGAAGGAGACTCTGCTGTTGTTGAACAGGAAAAAGAGAAGATACATACCATTGTAGAAAAACTTCCTTGTACCACCTTTCCTTAAAGGGCTGGGGAGAAAAGGACTACATGGAACGCTTTAATTCTCCAATCTGGGAAGAATTATACAAACCTTGTCTTGCATGTGGAACCTGTACATTTGTATGTCCGACTTGTCAGTGCTATGACATCAAAGATTACGATACTGGTCATGGTGTACAGCGTTATCGCTGCTGGGATTCCTGTATGTATTCAGACTTTACCATGATGGCTCATGGTAACAATCGTACCAGTCAGATGCAGCGTTTCCGTCAGAGATTTATGCATAAATTAGTGTATTACCCAGTCAATAATGATGGCATGTTTTCTTGTGTTGGCTGTGGTAGATGTGTAGAAAAGTGCCCGGCTTCGCTGAATATTGTGAAAGTAATCAAGGCATTTGAAGAACAGGGGGTGACAGCTGATGAATGAGCATGAATGCACTTGCCATAAAAATTATACTTTGGACACTTTAATCCCAAAAGTTGGCGTAATTACAGATATCAGAGAAGAAACACCGGATGTAAAGACTTTCCGAGTTAATGCGCCAGAAGGCGGAAAGCTGTTTGAGCATATGCCCGGTCAGTGTGCAATGCTTTGTGTACCTGGTGTCAGCGAGGGTATGTTTTCCATTACATCCTCTCCAACAAATCGTGAATATCAGGAATTTAGTATTAAAAAATGCGGTTCTTTAACGGATTATCTTCACAGCCTGTCTGTGGGAGATGAGATTACTGTTCGTGGACCTTATGGAAATCATTTTCCTGTGGAAGATAAATTAAAGGGGAAAAATCTGTTATTTATTGCAGGGGGTATTGGACTTGCTCCACTTCGTTCGGCTATCAATTATGTGTTAGATAATCGTGATGATTATGGAACTGTTGATATCCTTTACGGCTCTCGTTCTGCGGATGATTTGGTGCAGCTTAAGGAAATCCAGGAAGTCTGGATGAAAGCAAAAGACGTGAATGTATATCTTACCATTGACCGTGAACAGGAAGGCTGGAATGGTCATGTGGGATTTGTACCATCTTATTTAAAGGAGATTGGCTTTGATACCAACAAAACTGCTCTTGTATGCGGACCTCCGATTATGATTAAATTCGTACTTGCCGGTCTGGAGGAGTTGGGATTTTCCAGAGAACAAGTTTATACTACATTGGAACTTCGTATGAAATGTGGAGTTGGAAAATGCGGGCGATGTAACATCGGTTCTAAGTATGTATGCAAAGATGGACCTGTATTCCGCTGTGATGAAATTGATGAATTACCTAACGAGTACTAGGAAAGGATGATACCAAAATGGAAAAAATGGTGAATGTATATTTTTTCGGTAAAAAATACAGTGTACCTGCAGAGCTTACTATTATGACTGCTATGGAATATGCCGGTTACACTTTAAAAAGAGGCTGCGGCTGCGCCATGGATTTTGTGGTGCCTGTGCTACTATTTACCGTATTAAAGGTCAGAATGAATTGAAAACTTGTCTTGCTTGTCAGACACAGGTACAGGAGGGAATGTATGTAGCAAGTATTCCATTCTTCCCTACAGATAAGAGAAAATACGATATCAACGAGATTAAGCAACGCAGCAGATTATGATGGAGCTTTATCCGGAAATTTATAGCTGCATTGGGTGTAACGCCTGTACAAAAGCATGTACGCAGGATTTGAATGTTATGCAGTATATTGCTTACGCACAGAGAGGAGAATTTGAAAAATGTGCAGAAGAATCCTTTGACTGTGTAAACTGCGGATGTTGTTCTGTCAGATGTCCGGCAGAAATTTCTCATCCAATGGTAGGTCTTTTAGCAAGAAGACTGACCGGTAAATATATTGCTCCGAAAGCAGAACACTTAGAAAAACGTGTAGAAGAAATACATCACGGTGCATATGATGAGTTAATCGAGCAGATTATGCAGAAACCATTGGAAGAAATGCAGGAACTTTACAATAACAGAGATATTGAGAAATAAGGAGGTTTTTATGTATACACCATATCCGGAAAACATGATGGAATCTATAAAAAAAGGTGGAAGCAACCAGAGCACAGCGTATGGCTACAGAACCCAAACGTCTTACTGCAGAGGAAAAAGATGAACTCCTTAAGAAATTCCATCCAGATTATAATCCAGACGCATTTGCAGAAATTAAGGTTGGTTTAAACAAAGGGGAAAAAGCACCTCTTGAGTTGGCTCATATGTTACATTCTACAAGCCGTATTATGAATGAAAAAATTGACCTGACAAAAGTAGATTACGATGTTGATGTATTAGTAATTGGTGGCGGCGGCGCAGGTTCTTCCTGTGCGATTGAAGCACATAATGCCGGCGCAAATGTTATGATTGTTACAAAGCTTCGTATCGGTGATGCCAACACCATGATGGCTGAAGGAGGAATTCAGGCTGCAGATAAGGAAAATGATTCTCCGGTACAGCACTATCTGGATTGTTTCGGTGGTGGGCATTTTGCCGGCAGACCGGAACTGGTAAAACGTCTTGTTATGGAAGCACCGGATGCAATCAAATGGTTAAATGAACTGGGCGTAGAATTTGACAAAGAAGCAGACGGAGATATGATTACAACACATGGCGGAGGAACTTCCAGAAAGAGAATGCATGCTGCAAAAGATTATTCTGGAGCAGAAATTATGCGTACTATCCGTGATGAAGTTATCAATCTTGGTATTCCTGTAGTAGAGTTTACTTCTGCAGTAGAGCTTTTAAAAGATGAAAAAGGACAGGTTGCAGGTGCGGTTCTTCAGAACATGGAAACAGAAGATTATCTGGTTGCAAGAGCAAAAACAGTTGTCATTGCTACAGGCGGAGCAGGAAGAATGCATTATCAGGGATTTCCCACATCTAATCATTATGGTGCAACCGCCGATGGATTGGTTCTGGGATATCGTGCAGGCGCACCTCTTCTGTATCAGGACTCTATCCAGTATCACCCAACAGGCGCTGTGTATCCGGCGCAGATTTTGGGAGCTCTTGTTACGGAAAAAGTTCGTTCTGTAGGCGCACAGTTGGTAAACGCAGAGGGAGAAGCTTATATTCACCCTCTGGAAACCCGTGATGTAAATGCTTCTGGTGTTATCCGTGAATGCAGGGAAGGCCGTGGGGTAGATGTGCCGGGTGGCTTAAAAGGTGTATGGCTGGATACTCCTATGATTGAAATTTTAGGAGGAGAAGGCACTATCGAAAAACGTATTCCTGCCATGTTCCGTATGTATATGAACTATGGAATTGATATGAGAAAAGTACCAATTCTGATTTATCCGACACTGCATTATCAGAACGGTGGTCTTGAAATCAATGGAGAAGGATTTACCAAGACAATTCCAAATCTTTTAGTTGCAGGGGAAGCTGTCGGCGGTATTCATGGAAGAAACCGTCTGATGGGTAACTCTCTTCTGGATATTATTGTTTTTGGAAGAAATGCAGGAAAGGCCGCTGCTGCAAAAGCAAAAGAAGTAGAATTGGGAACCATGAATCTTGATCATATTTATAAATATGCAGAAGAATTAAAGGAAGCAAATGCAGATGAACATGATATTTCTCCGCTGCTTCTTCCGAAGTATGCGCGTCATGAGAGATAAGGCAGGAGGGAAGAACTATGCGTGAAATAGAAGTGAGCAGCTTACGGATGTTATTGAAAAGCTTTGTATCGAAGCAAATGAACATCTGCCTGAAGATGTAAAATGTGCGCTCAAACAGTGCCGCGCCTGCGAAGACGGTGAAATTGCACAGGGTGTTCTTGATAATATTATTGAGAACTTTGAAATTGCGGACAGAGAAAATGTTCCAATCTGTCAGGATACCGGAATGGCTTGCGTGTTTTTAGAAATTGGACAGGATGTACACTTTGTGGGTGGTGATTTCGCAGAAGCTATCCATGAAGGTGTACGCAGAGGATATGACAGAGGATATTTAAGGAAATCTGTAGTTAAGGATCCGGTTCGGCGTGGAAATACAGGTGATAACACGCCTGCAATGATCTACACCGATATTGTACCGGGAGAACAGGTAAAAATTACCGTTGGACCAAAAGGATTTGGAAGCGAAAATATGAGCCAGATCCGTATGTTCAAACCATCTGCAGGTCTCCAGGGAATTAAAGATTTTATTCTGGAAGCAGTGGAAACAGCAGGTCCAAATCCGTGTCCTCCAATGGTAGTTGGAGTAGGAATGGCGGCACATTTGATAAATGTGCCCTGTTGGCGAAAAAAGCGTTGATGCGTCCGTTAAATTCACAAAATCCAGATCCATTCTATGCAGATCTTGAAGAAGAAATGTTAGAAAAAATCAATAAACTGGGAATTGGACCACAGGGATTTGGTGGAAAAACTACAGCTATTGGATTAAATATTGAAACCATGCCAACCCATATTGCGGGTATGCCATGTGCAGTCAATATCAACTGTCATGTTACACGTCATAAATCGGAGGTGATTTAAGTGGAAAAACGTAGAATTACACTTCCTTTAACAAAAGAATTGGCTGATACACTCCATGCAGGAGATCAGGTACTTGTGACAGGAACCATCTATACATCTCGTGATGCAGGACATAAAAGAATGTGTGAAGCTCTGGAAAAAGGAGAAAAAATTCCTTTTGATCCCAAAGATGCCACCATTTATTATGTAGGTCCGACTCCGGCGAAACCCGGCGCGGTAATTGGATCGGCAGGACCAACCACCAGTGGTCGTATGGATGCATATGCACCTACCATGATGTCTGTTGGGGCACGGGGAATGATTGGAAAAGGCGCACGTCTTCCGGAGGTTGTGGAAGCAATGAAAGAGTATCATGGCGTTTACTTTGGAGCTATTGGCGGTGCGGGAGCATTACTTGCAAAATGTATTAAAAAGGCAGAGCTGATTGCTTATGAAGATCTTGGAGCAGAGGCGCTTCGTAAATTATATGTAGAAGATATGCCATTGGTTGTCATTATTGACAATAAAGGAAATAATTTATATGAAGAAGGCAGAGCAAATTACCTTAAAAAACGTTCCATCTAAAAATCAGATGTCAGAGACTTTTATAAATAATGTGTTTCTGGCTTTGTCCGGTGGTTTGCAAGATGCTTATACTTATAATACAAGAGATGGTGTGTTTTCCAATGCCCAAACAGGAAATGTTGTTTTAATGAGTCAGGGCATTATGGCAGGCGAGTGGAAAGAGGCAGTGCGCTATATGATACCATTGCTTGCATTTGCCTTAGGTGTATTTGTAACAGAACGCATACAGTATAAGCATAAGTACGATGAAAAAATCCACTGGAGACAGAGAATGGTATTATTAGAGATTTTGATATTATTCTTGGTCGGCTTTATACCGGTAAAATGGAATATGTTTGCGACTGTTCTGGTGTCATTTACATGTGCAGTTCAGGTACAGGCATTTCGAACAGTCGGAGGATATTCTTATGCCAGTACGATGTGTATAGGGAATCTGCGAAGTGGTGTAAACGCATTATCCATGTACTTTCGTGAAAAGAAATCTGCGCAATTAGAGCAATGCTGTTACTATTTTGGTATCATTTTATTTTTTGCTGTAGGCGCAGGAATTGGGGGAAACTTGTCTCTGAAATATGGCATAGGAGTAATTTGGATTTCCTGTGTGTTATTGTTTATCAGTTTTTTCATAATGCATAATAGAAATAAGGGAGTGAATCTATGAGAGGGATATATACATCTGTAAATGATATCCGTAAACGGGTATTTTCAGAGGTGGCAAAACTTTCCTATGAATATGAAGATGGAGATATGACTCAACTGGAGCAGATTCCATATAAGATTATTCCGGGAGAAGTCTCTACATACAGAGAGAGTGTGTTTCTGGAACGCGAAATTGTGCGTGAAAGGCTGCGTCTTGCTATGGGGCTGCCACTTCGGGATGTCTCAGAACATGCTCCGGTAGCACAGGGAGCTTTAGAATGCGTACAACCGGAAAAATACTATCAGCCTCCGCTGATTAACATTATAAAGTTTGCATGTCATAAATGCCCGGATAATATAGTAGAGGTTACAAATGCATGCCAGGGCTGTCTTGCCCATCCATGTAAAGAAGTGTGTCCGAAGCAGGCAATTTCCTTTGTTGACGGCAAGTCTGTTATTGACCAGAAGAAGTGTATCAAATGCGGGAAGTGTATTTCTGTGTGCCCTTATGGCGCTATTACAAAGTTAGAAAGGCCTTGTGCCAGGGCATGCGGTATGAATGCTATTGAATCAGACGAGTATGGAAGGGCTGAAATAAACAAAGACAAGTGTGTTTCCTGTGGAATGTGTTTGGTAAATTGCCCATTTGGTGCTATTTCAGACAAGGCTCAGATTTTCCAGACTATACAGGCAATCAAAAGTGATGTGCCTGTGTATGCGGCGGTAGCGCCTGCAGCAGCAGGGCAATTTGGTGCAAAAGTGACACCCGGAAAACTTCGTGCAGCACTTAAAGCACTGGGGTTTGAAGATGCAATCGAAGTGGCAATCGGTGCAGATTTGTGTACCATAGAAGAGGCAAAAGATTTTATAGAAGAGGTTCCTAAAAAGCTTCCCTTTATGGCAACCTCCTGTTGTCCCGCATGGTCTGTAATGGCGAAAAAACTCTTCCCGGAATTGAAAGATTGTATTTCCATGGCATTAACACCAATGGTGTTAACAGGACGGCTGATTAAGAAAAAATACCCTGGTTGTAAAGTCGCATTTATCGGTCCATGTGCAGCAAAGAAGTTAGAAGCCGGTAGAAAATCTATTCGGAGCGATATCGATTTTGTGTTGACATTTGAAGAAGTTATGGGCATGTTTGAGGCAAAAGGCGTGGATTTTACTAAGTTAGAAGAACATGGTTCCATGCACGGCGCCAGTGGAGATGGGCGTGGTTTTGCAATCAGCGGCGGTGTAGCCGAAGCTGTTGTAAATTGCATCAAAGAATTAAAACCGGAGTGTGAGATAAAAACAGAACGCGCGGAAGGATTAGAGAATTGTAAAAAACTGCTGACTATGGCGAAAGCAGGAAAATACAATGGATATTTGCTGGAAGGTATGGCTTGTCCCGGGGGATGTGTGGCGGGTGCCGGAACGTTACAGCCAATCAAAAAATCAGAAGCTGCAGTAAAACAACAGAAAAAGATGTCTACAAATCCTCATGCTATGCATAGTAATTATAAAAAAATGTTGAGTGATTTGGAAGAATAATCCTTAATGCCTCAAGAAAGGTAGAAGAATTACTGAAACATTTTAAATCTAATAATTCAGGAGGGAATGAATGATGGCATTAGAAGAAAAGAAAAAAGTAGAAAAAAAGAAACAGGCAGAAGAGAAAAAAGGAATTAAAGAAATGATTCATGATCATTTAATGGAACAGTCGAAAATTGTTCCATTTGGTTTGAATGATAAAGAAGATAAGTATTACCATAGTATTTTCAACTATGATGATAAATAAAATGTCTGTGCTTATTGCATTTTGTTTAGCTAAAATATAAAATTTATGAAAGGGGCTGTCGGTTAATACCGATTTCTAGGCTCTAAACCTTAAAATACGAATCTCCCGTAGAAATCAGTGTTTTTAAGAGACTATGAAGAAAAGTCTGTAATTAAGATCTTCTATGATAATGATAGGCGAAAGGATTGTATAAAATCAGCTTTTCGCCTCGATTTATATATAACAGTTACAAAATTGCATGTCAAGAGCGGGCGGGAAATCCGCCCGTTTTTCTGACTTTTTTATTATTCCGGTAATCGTCCCTCATACATGATACTCAGTTCTCCATAGACCTGTGCCCAGTTCCGGATCGTCGTAGTCCATTTTTTCGTAGCTTCAAATGTCGCTAAATAAAGGGCTTTCAAAAGGGCGGTATCGCTTGGAAATACGCTTCTCTGGCGGTTCAGCTTCCGGTAGGTGGAATTCAGGGATTCAATCACATTTGTTGTATAAATCACCTTTCTGACGGTTGCAGAAAACTTGAAAATCGGGGAAATGGCGTCCCAGTTATCCTTCCAGCGTTTCATGGAATTCGGATATTTCGGAGTCCATTTTTCTGTTACCCAATCCAAAGCTGCCAAAGCTTTCTTTTCATCCGCTGCCTGATAAATGGTCTTCAGATCTGCGGCAAATGCTTTTCTGTCCTTATCTGGAACATATTTCAGGGTATTTCTAACCTGATGAACGATACATCTCTGATATTCTGTCTTAGGAAATGCTGCAGCAATCGCTTCCTTGATACCGGTAAGTCCATCTGCACAGATGATCAGGATATCTTTTACACCCCGATTTTTTAATTCATTTAAAACAGAGAGCCAATACTTGGAGCTTTCGTTTTCGCCAATGCTGATGGTAAGCACTTCTTTCTTACCCTCTGTGTTGAGCCCCAGAATTACATACGCTGCAAGTTTCCGGATCACTCCATTATCACGAACAGAGTAGTGGATCGCATCAATATACAGGATTGGATAGACTTCATCCAAAGGACGATTCTGCCAGTCTTCAATCCGAGGAAGGATCTTATCTGTAACGTCTGATATAAAGCCTTCCGATGTCTCAAAGCCATAAATATCTTCGATTGTTTCCGAAATCTGTCGGGTTGTCATCCCTTTTGCATACATAGAGATGATCTTTGATCAATGTCTGAAATATCTTTCTGGCGTTTCTTTACTACTTGAGGTTCAAAGTTGATTTTCTGTCTTGTGGAACTTCAATCTCCATAGAACCATAACGACTATTCACTCTTTTTCGCTTATAACCATTGCGATAATCACCGCTATCA
>ENA-OQAA01000212-OQAA01000212.1-human-gut-metagenome-genome-assembly--contig:-NODE-212-length-42556-cov-2.515614_pt1 | contig 42556 bp, 47 predicted proteins | sample MGYA00242489_ERZ504515 | MGnify/ENA primary metagenome ERZ504515 (study PRJEB26092, sample SAMD00036237) | human gut metagenome | host: Homo sapiens | study: EMG produced TPA metagenomics assembly of... | reverse complement strand
CCCTCTTCGCTTGGTTTAGCTGGAGGGGCGAGGGCGACGTGTCTCCTTAACAGTGATATTTATGGGGGTTGAAGTTGCTTAATGCAACCATCAACCTTTTATACTTATTGCACAATAGTAGAGATTGCTGAAGATGAAATTGTAATAAAATTCATATGAATGCTAAAGCTGTTTTAAAAACTACCATTACTCTCTGAAGTTTAGAGATTGATGGTGAGGCTTTTCTTATAAAGGGGGTATATAACCGTATTATAAGGGATTATCATTCGCAATTAAAAGGTTTTAGAATCACTACATATAACGATGCTCCTATTGGCTCCGGTCTCGGAACGTCCTCCTCGATGGTCGTGTGTATCCTTAAAGCCTTTATCGAATGGCTATCCCTTCCATTGGGAGATTACGAAACGTCCCGGCTTGCATACGAGATTGAACGCAAGGATTTAGGTCTATCCGGTGGTAAACAAGATCAGTATGCGGCTGCGTTTGGTGGTTTCAACTATATGGAATTTCTTAAGGAAGATTTAGTTATTGTTAATCCGCTAAAGATCAAACGTTGGATTGTCGATGAGCTTGAGGCATCAATTGTACTCTATTTTACAGGGCATCCAGAAGCAGTGCAAAATTATCAATGAGCAGAAAGAGAACACATCTAAGGCAATAGCGAGGCTATAGAAGCCATGCATCAGATTAAGCAATCGGCAGTGGATATGAAGCTCGCATTGCTTAAAGGTGATATGCACGCTTTTGCCGAAATTCTTGGCAAGGGTGGGTAAACAAAAAGAAAATGGCAAATGCCATTTCCAATCCCATGATTCAAGAAGCATTTGATGTGGCGATTCCTGCCGGAGCTATGTCAGGTAAAGTAAGCGGAGCCGGAGGTGGAGGATTTATCATGTTTATGGTCGAACCAACAAAGAAGAAAGATGTAATCAGCGCTTTAAGTGGGCTTTCAGGATTTGTAATGCCGTTCCAGTTTACAGATGGAGGGGCGCATGGTTGGAAAATTTATGAGTCAGATAGAGTATGAATGCAAAGGATATAATCAGAGAACAGATTTCAGCCAGTGCTGAAATTAAACAGCAATTGCTGTCGGACAATAGAGTTTGTGACGTGATTGCTAAAGCGGCACAGATATGTGTGGAAGCATATCGAAATGGCAAAAAGACCTTGTTCGCTGGCAACGGTGGAAGTGCCGCTGATGCACAGCATCTTGCGGGTGAGTTTGTCAGCAAGTTTTATTTCGACCGTCCAGGGCTTCCCTCAATAGCCCTTACAACCGATACCTCGATACTCACCGCTATCGGTAATGATTATGGCTATGATCGTCTGTTTGCCCGACAGGTTCAAGCGCAAGGTAACGAGGGGGATGTTTTCATTGGAATATCCACATCAGGAAATTCCAAGAATCTCGTTGAGGCATTACCAGAATGTCACCGTAAGGGGATTTATACTATAGCACTTACTGGTTCAAAGCCATGCAAAATGGATGATTTCGACTTGGTAATTAAAGTGCCCAGTGACTCACCCCCCCGTATTCAGGAATGTCAGACTTTGATTGGCCATATAATCTGCTGTATTGTGGAACAGGAAATATTCGGTGAACAATCCTTGAAATAGCTTACTATGAAAGTTGTGATTATGGCAGGTGGAAAGGGAACAAGAATCTCCTCATTGTTCATGATATTCCTAAACCTATGATTAAGATTGATGACCGTCCCGTACTTGAGCATGAAATTGAGTGCCTTAGACGGCAGGGATTCGATGATATAATTATAACTGTCTCTCACCTTGGGCATGTTATAATGGATTATTTTGGAGACGGATCCAGAATATCCCCGGCAACGGGGAAACCATTTGGCGTAAAAATCGAATATTTCAATGAAGAAGTGCCATTAGGTAATGCCGGAGCACTTTATAAATTAAGGGATAAGTTGACCGATGATTTTCTGCTGCTCAATGCCGATGCCATATTTGACATAGATTTTAACCGTTTTGTCAACTTTCACAAAGAGTCTGGTGGTTTAGTCACTCTGTTTACGCACCCCAACAGTCATCCATACGACAGTGGTCTTATTATTGCAGACGATAGCCATAAGGTTTTGGCATGGCTTACAAAAGAAGATGAAAGGCCGAAATACTACAATAATCGTGTTAATGCCGGACTCCATGTTATAAATCCAAAGATTCTTGAGAATTGTAAATTTGATGTCGAATCCATAGGTAAGGTTGGTACCGATGGGAAGATATGCAAGGTGGACCTGGACCGCGATTTGTTAAAACCACTTGCCGGAGCTAGTAAAATGTTTTGCTACGACAGCCCTGAATATGTCAAGGATATGGGAACTCCTGACCGATTTGAGACTGTGAGAAAAGATTTTCTTTCGGGAGTGGTAAAAGCCAGAAACCTGTCAAATCCTCAAAAGACGATATTTCTTGACAGAGACGGAACCATCAACAAATATGTAGGTTTTCTCAGAAACATCGAAGACTTCGAACTGCTCCCTGGTATCGCAGAAGCAATCCGTAAAATTAATGAGTCCGGTTATCTTGCAATTGTGGTTACAAACCAGCCAGTGATTGCAAGGGGCGAAGTTTCAGTTGAGCAATTGGCTGAAATTCATAGAAAGATGGCAACTGAGCTTGGTAAATTAGGAGCCTATGTTGATGCAATATATTATTGTCCCCATCATCCAGACAAAGGTTTTGAAGGTGAAATCCCCGAACTAAAAATCAATTGTAATTGCCGCAAACCCAAGCCTGGAATGATTTTGGATGCAGAAAAAAATTATAATATAGATTTATCTGCCTCATATATGATAGGCGATAGTGACATTGATGTTGAATTAGGTCATAATGCAAGATTAAAAGGTTCATATAAAATTCAAACGAATAATCCTGACCAAATGAATAAGATTGTGGATTCTATTTTTGAAAGCATAAAGTAATACTTTCCACCCGATGGTGATCTTCTTTGGGTATTTCTTGATGGTAGGGAAGGGGAACAAACTGAAGTCGATGGTCTATGTGGGCAACATCGTGGCGTTTGTGAAGTTTTAATAGAGAATGTGACGGAAGGGTAAGTACTCAATTGCTTCTTTGTCCTATCTAAATTAAATCTCGACCTTCGTTCCCGATCAATAAAAAAAGATATGGCAACAGGTATAAATTTTAAGGACCTATAGGGTCGTTATCAACGTGAGGGAGTTCCGCATCAGCTCTCAATCGTCTGTTTCTGTCAGATGAACAGTGTAGTGTATGGATATTTCGGGTCTGAGAAGTCTGATAGCTGTTCTATGGTAGTGAATGCGGTGTTGAAAAACAAGGGTAGTGGAGGTAAATGAGTACTTACCTGTCATCGAAATTACTCCCAGTCTTTGTTCCGCAACAAATCTCCGCAACCAGCTCTAACCTCTTCAATGATTCGCATGCAGTGCGGTTTATTCATCTTGCTTTTAGCGCCGATGGTTATCATGTCTTGAATGGTGGGATGTCCGGTACCATTGACCGAAGTCGCATGTTCGCCATTATAACCTTCTGTGCATAAGGTGAGATCGTAGGCGGGAGCAAGATGCCATTGCCATGTGTCGGTATCACTTTTCTGTATTGTAAAACTGAAATTCTTGCAATGATCATCTTTGTTGTCCGTGAAATAGTTGAAAACCATACGACGAAACATTTCTTCCACTTCTAAAGGATTCTGCGTTAGATAGCCAGTTAGGGCCAGTAAGTTGCTATAATCGAGAATTGGGTTGGATAGTGGAATGTTAAGTAGCCCTCCGGCTGTGACTGTATGCAAACGTTCTCCTTCTTGCGAGATGTCGAAGCGGCGTGTCGTGAAATATTTACCGTTGGTCAGTTTGAAGTCCGGAACGTGGATGCCACATTGTCGTGCTAACTCATTGTAATGAAATTCTATCAATCCCATGTTTTGAGGGTCGTATGTATGGCGGAACTTCACCATCCAATGCCCTTCATTGTTGGAGAACAATGCCTTGGGTCTGCATCCGCCGCTATTTCGGCTGTTGAAAAGAAGAAGTTCTACGTCATCGTCGTTTTTCTCATGCAACACTTCCAAGGCTTTTTCTTGCAGCAGATCGAAATCAAGGGCCTCATGCAAAATGCCTATGGTGGTTTCCGGTTCGTATATGAGTGCTCCCATACCCCCATTTCCCACTAGGCTTAGACGGTCGAGCGCTGACAATTGGTATCGTTGATGCCTTCTTTGAGCAAGGTCTTATGCAAGAGGTAGCGACCATAGCCGTCGGGCAGACTGTCTTCGAAAACGCCGAAATTTCCATAAAAAGGTGAGGGCTTTGCGATGAACAATCCCGGTTTCAGCGGCAGTTCCAATGGGGATATACTGAAACCGTTGGAAAGCCATGCTTTATCGTATTCAAAGGCACACTGTTTGTTGTCGGGAGTGAGCGAAAGCGTCCCGACTATCTGTTCGTGATACTTTACGATAAGTCTTTCTATTTTTTTGATTCTCATTACTTATGTACTTTTTTCTTGTTGGTATTCTTGCGGATTTGTAGTAGCTCCTCCATGGTGGAGTATTTTGGTTCGGAAAAAAGGTTCTTTATCTCCGAAGTGTAACCTAATGCCATTGCTATGCCGATAAGGTTCTTGAGTGAGATAAGGCCTTTCTGTTCAAATCGCACGATATTGCTGACTGCTACACCTGCCTTCTCCGACACTTGTTCGCGTGTCAGATTCTTCTCTATACGTCGCTTGCGGAAGTCGTTGGCTATTTCTTTAGCGATCTCATCCGGGTTGTCTAGTGTATAGCTGTCAAGAACTGATAACATATTGTTTGTTTCTTGCATCTTTATTTGGATAATAGTAATATATTATTAGTTGCAAAGGTAGTAAAAAGCTCTGTATTCTCATCGTCTTATGCGTGGCTTTTTAAAAGTTCAAGAAGATGTTTGTGGAATTAAATAAAAAACTCTATCTTTGCACTCGATTTTCCGCAGAGGGTAAATAAGTGGAGCCGGAGACGGAGCCCACCCCCGGGACCTAACCTGTTTAAAAGATTTTAAGACAGATGTACGTAATCGTAGAAATTAACGGACAACAGTTCAAGGCTGAGCAAGGCAAGAAATTGTTCGTTCATCACATTCAGAACGCAGAAAGCGGTGCTGTTGTGGAGTTTGACAAGGTGTTGTTAGTAGATAACAACGGTGAGGTAACAGTGGGTGTTCCTACTGTAGAGGGCGCAAAGGTAGTATGTGAGGTATTATCTCCGCTGGTAAAAGGTGACAAGGTGCTGGTATTCCACAAGAAGAGAAGAAAAGGTTACCGTAAATTGAACGGTCACCGTCAGCAGTTCACTGAGGTGAGTATTAAAGAAGTTATTGCTTAACGTTTAAAGGAGAAGAAAAGAAATGGCACATAAGAAAGGTGTGGGTAGTTCTAAGAACGGCCGTGAATCACAAAGTAAAAGATTAGGTGTTAAGCTTTTTGGTGGTGAGGTTGCTAAAGCTGGTAACATCATCGTTCGTCAAAGAGGTACGGTTCATCATCCGGGTGAGAACGTAGGTATCGGTAAGGATCATACGTTGTATGCGTTGGTAGATGGCGTTGTTACTTTCCGTAGAGGAAAAGAAAACAGATCATTCGTTTCTGTAAAAGAAGTTGTTGCTGAGGCTTAAGTTTCTGCGACCAAAGAATAAGGAAAAGGATATCCCGAAAAGGGGTATCCTTTTTTATTGCCGATGATAATAAACGTTATGAAGTAAATTTTGGAACATATATAAATAAACTTGTAACTTTGTGGTCTCAAACATAAATACAAACATAAAAAACAATGGGTGGTTTTTTCGGAACTATTTCTAATGGAGACTGTATTACGGATTTATTCTATGGTACGGACTACAATTCTCATCTAGGAACCCGCAGAGGCGGTATGGCTACGTACGATAAGGAAGAAGGATTTACGCGTTCGATCCACAATCTGGAGAATTCTTATTTCCGCACCAAGTTTGAACCGGGGCTTCCTAAATTCAAAGGAAATGCCGGGGTCGGTATTATCAGCGATACGGATGCGCAGCCAATCGTTATCAACTCTCACTTAGGAAAATTTGCGATCGTGACGGTGGCGAAGATCAATAACTTGGACGAATTGGAGAATGAGTTATTGGAGGCGAATATGCATTTTTCGGAATTGAGTTCAGGAAAAACGAATCAGACGGAGTTAGTCGCTTTGCTGATTACACAAGGCAAGGACTTCGTGGAGGGCATTGAGAATGTTTACAATAAGATAAAGGCTCTTGCTCCATGTTGCTCCTGACGGAGGATGGTATTATCGCTGCCCGTGACAAATGGGGCGTACGCCGATCGTAATCGGAAGGAAAGACGGGGCTTATGCGGCGACCAGCGAGTCCAGCAGTCTTCCGAACTTGGATTATGAGATCGAGAAATTTATAGGCCCGGGCGAGATCGTCCGTTTGCGTGCCGATGGTATGGAGCAGATGCGTAAACCGAATGAAGGGATGCAGATCTGCTCTTTCCTTTGGGTATATTATGGATTCCCTGTTTCTTGCTATGAGGGAAAGAACGTGGAGGATGTCCGGTTTATGAGTGGCTATAAGATGGGGCAGAAGGATGACTCGGAGGTGGATTGCGCTTGTGGTATACCGGACTCCGGTGTGGGTATGGCTTTGGGGTATGCGGAAGGTAAGGGGGTGCCTTATCATCGGGCTATCGCTAAGTATACACCGACGTGGCCTCGTAGTTTTACCCCGGCTAACCAAGAGATGCGTTCCTTGGTGGCTAAGATGAAATTGATACCGAACCGTGCGATGCTGGAAGGCAGACGCATCCTTTTCTGCGACGACTCGATCGTGCGTGGTACACAGCTTCGTGATAACGTGAAGATCTTATATGATTATGGGGCGAAAGAGGTACATATGCGTATCGCTTGCCCTCCATTGATTTATAGTTGCCCGTTTATCGGTTTTACTTCTTCCAAGAGTCCTTTGGAGTTGATAACTCGTCAGATTATCAAGGAACTGGAAGGGGATGAGAATAAGAATCTGGATAAATATGCTACGACAGACTCTCCGGAATATAAGAAGATGGTCGGAATTATCGCCGAGCGTTTCGGGTTGAGTTCCTTGAAGTTTAATACGCTGGAAACCTTGGTGGAGGCGATCGGCTTGCCTAAGTGTAAGGTTTGTACGCATTGCTTTGATGGTTCAAGCTGTTTTTGATGACATTTTTTGAGATAATATGGAATAGCGAAACAATTTGTTTCGCTATTTTTTTGTTATGTAACCTGCTTTACCTACTTTTATGCCTGCAATGTTTTAATGGCTAAAAAGAGTGAGTTATGACAGTTTTAGATAGATTTTTAAAGTACGTTACGTTCGATACCCAGTCGAACGAGGAGACGGGTACGACTCCTAGTACGCAGGGACAACGTGTCTTTGCCGAGGCTTTGGTGAAGGAATTGGAAGCGATCGGTATGGAGGAGATCTCCTTGGATGAGAATAGTTATGTAATGGCTACTCTGCCGGCTAATACGGACGAGAAAATCCCGACTATCGGTTTTATCGCTCATTTGGATACGAGTCCGGATATGTCGGGTAAGAATGTCCAGCCTCGTATCGTGACTTATCTGGGTGGTGATATTGTCTTGGATGCGGAAGAAAATGTTGTACTATCTCAATCGATGTTCCCAGAGCTTTCAGATTATAAGGGACAGGATATTATCGTAACGAATGGTAAGACTTTATTAGGTGCCGATGATAAGGGAGGTGTAGCCGCTATCGTCGCCTCTATGCAATATTTGAAGGATCATCCGGAGATCAAGCACGGTAAGATCCGTATCGCTTTTACCCCGGATGAGGAAATCGGACAAGGTGCCGATCATTTCGACGTGGAGAAGTTCGGTTGTGATTGGGGATATACGATTGACGGTGGACAAATCGGTGAGTTGGAATATGAGAATTTCAATGCCGCCGGCGCTAAAATTATCTTCAAGGGCTTGAACGTACATCCGGGATACGCCAAGGATAAGATGCAAAACGCTTCCTTGCGTGCGATCGAGTTTGCTTCTTGGTTGCGGCCGAGCAACGTCCGGAGCATACGACTGGTTATGAGGGATTCTTCCATTTGACCGGTATGACCGGTTCAGTCGAGGAAGCTACTCTATCTTACATCATCCGTGACCATGACCGGAAGTTGTTCGAGGAGAAGAAAGAATTGCTTCGTATGTTGGTTGATAAGATGAATGAAGCGCATCCGGGATGTGCGCATTTAGAGCTTCGGGATCAATATTACAATATGCGCGAGGTTGTGGAGCCCCAGAAACATATCGTTGATTTGGCGTTTGAGGCGATGACCTCCGTTGGGGTAGAACCGATCGTGAAACCGATCCGGGGAGGTACGGATGGTGCCCGCCTGTCGTTTATGGGATTGCCTTGCCCGAATATTTTCGCGGGAGGCCTGAATTTCCACGGACGTTATGAGTTCTTGCCCGTTCGTTCGTTGGAGAAGAGTATGGAAACAGTTATAAAAATCATAGAGCTATCGGCTCGTAAATCTTAAATGCAATAATTACATGAAAACAACTCCGTTTACCGACGTGCATATCGCCTTGGGCGCGAAGATGCACGAATTCGCAGGTTTCAATATGCCTATCGAATATTCCGGAATTATCGACGAACACATGACTGTAGTGAATGGTGTAGGTGTGTTCGATGTTTCCCACATGGGCGAGTTTTGGGTAAAAGGCCCGAACGCCTTGGCTTTCATTCAAAGCGTAACTTCTAATGACGCTTCTGTCTTGCCGCTTGGTAAGGCTCAATATACTTGCTTCCCGAACGACAAGGGAGGTATCGTGGATGACCTTTTGGTATATCATTACGAGCCGGAGAAATATTTGCTGGTCGTAAACGCCGGTAATATCGACAAGGATTGGGAATGGTGCGTAAGCCATAATACGGTAGGTGCCGAGTTGGAGAATTCTTCCGACCGTACGGCTCAATTGGCTATCCAAGGCCCGAAGGCACAAGAGGTTCTTCAACGTCTTACTCCGGTTGACTTATCTTCTATTCCTTACTATTCATTCATAACGGGTGAGTTCGCCGGTTGCAAGAACGTGATTATCTCCAATACGGGTTATACCGGTGCGGGTGGCTTCGAGTTGTATTTCTATCCGAGTGATGGGATGACGATTTGGAACGCTATCTTCGAGGCTGGAAAGCCGGAAGGGATCAAGCCGATCGGTTTGGGAGCACGTGATACACTTCGTCTTGAGATGGGCTTCTGTCTGTATGGAAATGATTTGGATGATACGACTTCTCCGATCGAGGCTGGTTTAGGCTGGATCACGAAGTTCGCCGAGGGTAAGAACTTTACGAATCGTGCGGAATTGGAGCGTCAGAAGAAAGAGGGCGTAACCCGTAAGTTGTGTGCTTTCGAGTTGCAGGAAAAGGGAATTCCCCGTCATGGCTATGAGATCGCCGATGCGGAAGGGAATGTAATTGGCGTGGTTACTTCCGGTACGATGTCTCCGGTATTGAAGAAGGGGATCGGTATGGGATACGTGAAACCTGAGTTTGCGAAAGCTGGTACGGATATCTTTATCAAGGTGCGTAATAAGAACTTGAAGGCTCAAGTGGTAAAGGCTCCTTTCCGTAAATAAGAGATAAGGCTATCTATAAATAGTTCGAAGGCGATGTTCCTCACGGAGCACCGCCTTCTTTATTATAGAAAAGTTGGACATGATTAATATGTTGTTCCCTGGAAAATGTTCGATTGTGAGTACGGAAGTAGGGTACCGGTCATTCTCAAGTTTCTACCGGAGAAGTTCGGGTCTACGGTAACGGTTGCGTTGTTTGTTCCGTTGGTAAGCATCAAGCTAACGGTAGCGGAGATAAACACACCCTGTACGTTCATGTTCAGATAAACATTGCCCTTGTCATCCTGCTTGGTCTGGATATTGGAGGCGCTACCTTGTACGGTGATACCACCTAATCCGTTAGGACCGGGATACGGAGAGTTGGATGCGATCTGGACCATAGCCTGTCCGTCATTCAAAGATACGAAGTTCGTATTTGAATTTACGTAGAATACCTGTCCGTTCATCGGTTGTATGTTGTTAGCCTCCAATACGAATGATTGGTTGTTGATAGCTTGTACAGCGGCGTTAAACTCTTCTTGGCCTTCTACGGCATCTTGTGCCAGACGCTCTTGTTTCTTGATTTCTCTCTCTACTTTTTTGGCTTCCTTTGTTATCGATTTTTGAGCCATAACTTGTGTCATTCCGCACATAGCGACAGCGAGAACGACGATAAAAGATACAATTCTTTTCATACTTGATTTAGTTTTAAAACGGTTTTAAATTGTATAGATTAAACAGCGTCGTTGCGAAAAAGTTCCTGTGACTTATCCTTTTTATAGATACAATAACATTTCCACGGAGTATTTATGTTAAACAGAAATCGTACATTTGTAAATAAAGAACATAATACGATAGAATATGGATAAAGTACGTTTTGGTGTAGTCGGAACCAATTTCATAAGTGATTGGGTAATTGCCGGAGCCCGGCAGGATGAGCGTTTTGACTGGTAGCTGTATATTCGAGAACTCAGGAGACGGCAGATGCTTTCGCCTCGAAACATAATATACCGTATACGTTTACCTCCTTGGAGGAGATGGCGAAAAGCCCGTTGATCGACGCCGTGTATATTGCCTCCCCGAACTTCCTTCATGCCTCCCAGAGTATTCTTTGCATGAGCTATGGCAAGCATGTTCTTTGCGAGAAACCCTTTGCTTCCAACGCGAAAGAAGTACGTGCGATGATCGAGGCTTCCCGTACATATAATGTCACGTTGATGGAGGCGATGAAGCCTACGCTTACGCCGAACTTTCTTGCCGTGCGAGAGAATCTTGGGCGTGTAGGTACGGTTCGTCGTTATTTCGCCTGCTATTGCCAGTATTCCTCCCGTTATGATAAGTTCAAGGAAGGAATCGTGTTGAACGCTTTCAAGCCGGAGTTGTCTAATGGGGCCATGATGGATATCGGTATTTATACGGTCTATCCGATGGTTGTCTTGTTTGGTCGCCCAAAGAAGATAGATGCCTCGGGCATAGTCCTGTCCTCAGGAGCGGACGGGCAAGGGGCCGTGAATTTCTTGTATGAGGGGATGAACGCCACGGTGCTTTATTCTAAGATCGCCAACTCCGCCTTGCCTACCGAGATACAAGGGGAGGAGGGGAACTTGACCTTGGACCGGATCAATATCATCCGTAAAGTGACGTATTCTCCCCGTTTAGCTCCGGCGATGGGAAAAGGCCCGGAACCGGTTCCGGAAGACCTAAGCGTGGTCGCCGATAAGGATGAGTACTATTATGAGGTAGCGGAATTTATCAACCTCGTCTTGTCTGGCAAGCGGGAGTCAGAAATCAATAGCCTTGATAATTCTTTGATTACATTGGAGATTATCGATGAAGTACGCCGGCAGTTGGGAATTGTCTATCCGGCGGATTGATAACTCTTTCGTGATTTCCTCTTTTCCATCGGGGTGAAAACTTTTTCCACCGTGATGAAAAAGCTTTTTCACTACGATGGAAATCCTTTTCATCACGGAGAAAAAAGGGTTACTTGTATTTTTATTACCTTTGTGTCCTTAATTGTTTAGGATGTACATATATAATTCAATACCCCATATAACGAACACGCTAAATCTGGGAAAGGACCTATTGGAGGTCTTATTTGAGAAAAGAAAATCATTACCGTTTCGCTATGATTATGCGTTGGATATTATCGATGAGAATAAATTGAATATCTTGATCGAGCGTGAGGTGATCCGCAGGAACGGCCCTTATATCGAGATGGATGAGCATTATCTCTCTTTCTATGAGCTGCTTCTGGAGGCGAATGAGGAGATTTCTACCTCGGTGATCGATGAGAATATCCAGTTGGTGTATCAATTGATCGATTATTATGGCAAGGAGGATAACGATTTGCGTAAGCTGGGTTATCTGCGATCGGTCAAGGCGCATTTGCGGAAGATCGGGAAGATCTTGGTACGTAACGTGGTGTCCTTGCAACGGGTGATCGATAATACGTTCAAGAACGAGCCGAGCTATAAGGTGAAGATCGCCAAACTGGAGAATCTGGACGCTAAACGAATCGAGATCAACCGCCTGATCGTGGAAGTGGAGAAGCTGCTGGATCGGGAACGGACTCCCTTTTTCGCCCAAGTCCCGGACGAGGAGCTGTTGACGATCGCCCGTGAGTTGAAGACGGAGTTATTGAGCGCTGGCCATAGCTTGATCCATTCCCAACAGGATATCATTGATTACTTGAACCAGATCCGTACGCAGGTGGGTTTTACCCGTAAGCTGCGTCGTATCAAATATCTGCGGGAGCAGTTTGAGTTACAGGAGAACACGAATGTACGGGAGGTGGTAGATGCGGAGCGTTCCGTGGTATTGGAGGGCGTGCAGCCTACCTTATTCAAGATTTCCATTCCTTATTTGCAAACGGACGAGGCGCTGGATGTCATCTTGAAGGTGGCCGACGGCATACGGCCGGACAAGGTGATCCACCGGCAGGAGCTAGGCGTGATCTCCGCCGAGCAGATGGGGAATCAAGAAGTGGGGGAGGCCGCTATCAATACCCGGAAGATGATGGATGTTTTTAGCCGGACCGGAGGGGATTTGTTCTCTTTCGTGATGGGCTACGAGTATAACCGGGAGATGGATTTCGAGGCGAAGGTTACGTTATTTTGCCGTTTACTCTCCCTCTATGAAAATGAGTTGGAGATAACAGACCGTTTTGGGCATACGGAGCATATAGAATATGCCATTATTCAAAGAACCTAGTTGTAGAGACGGGGCGTGTCCCCTGTGATGAGACGGGGCACGCCCGTCTCTACAACTGGATAAAATAAAACAACAATAATAAGGATGATAGATAATTTACCGGTACAGACCGCACAGATCTATGATTACCTGTCGAAAGGTAATTTTCTGTGCTCGAATACAAGTGTAAAGGAGTTGAGGACACTCTTCTCGGTCGTAGAAGATAATTTTGAGCGTTTACGTGATTATTTCTCGCATATCAATTTCGTGTTGGAGCAGGGGAATAATTACTTTTACTTCTCCCGCAAGGAGCCCCGGGCTACCTTGGAGCAAAAGCTCCAGCGTTTCTTCGCTTGGATCGATATCATGGACTTCTTCTGTACGTACGATACGGCCTTCGGGCCCGGTTTCACCTTCTCGCCGGCGGAGATATTGGTACGTTCCCGTATCGACATGGATCTAGAGATGAAGCTGGACGGGTTGAAAAAACATACCGGAGGCAAGGAGAAACGCAAGGATATCCTCGATACCATCTTGGACAGGATGACGAAAGAGGGCTTTATCGAGTGCGTAAGCGATATGAACGGGACGTGGAAAGTGCTCTCCTCGTGGGATTACCTCACGAAGATGATCCATAGTATTAACATAAAGAACGAAGATGAGATATCTCAATAAAATAGTATTTATAAACAGCGCCGCTATCCGTTACTCGGAAGTACAGCTGGATGGAAATATACATTTAATCGGAACGCAGGGAGTGGGGAAGAGTACGATCCTCCGTGCGATCCTTTTCTTTTACAACGCCGATACGCAGCGGCTCGGAATCCCGGTCGAGAAGAAGTCGTATCAGGATTATTATTTCCCTTATGCCGATTCCTCGATCATCTACGAGGTAGCGAGGGAGGATGGTTGGTTTACGGTACTTAGCTATAAGACGATGAACCGTATCTGCTACCGTTTTATCGCCTCTCCGTACCGGCCGGATCTTTTTTATCGACGAGGAGGGAGCGCCTTATCCGTCGGATCGTATCCGCTCGGTGCTCGATAAGAACGGTATCAAGTATAGCGGGGCGATCTCCACGTATGAGGAATACCGGAATATCCTCTACGGAAACTCGGATAATAAACGGGATTACTCCTGTTATTCCTTGATGGAGAGCGGCTCGTATCAGAATATCATCCGTACGATCCAGAACGTCTTGCTGAACTCACGCTTGGAGGCGGATTATATCAAGCAGACGATCATCACCTCTTTGAACGAGGCGGATAGCGTGATCGACTTGAGCCGTTACCGGAGCCATCTATCCGGTTTTGAGGCGCAACTGAATGATATCGGTGTTTTCCGTGAGCCGGGCATGGTGCGGAAGGCCGCCGGGATCTCCACCTTGTCGGACGATATCCGTAAGCGGGATTTACGGATCAACGATCTGTGCCGCCAATTGCGCGGGGCTTATCTGGAAACGGAGCGTATCTTGCCGGAGTTGTCCCGGAAGATACACGAGCAGGAGGCGGTCAAATCGGATTTCTATAAGCAAAGGGATAAGCTAGACGCTGAATCGAAGAACCGGACAGCCACGATGGAAGGCGAGTTGGCCGTGCTGAAAAACGCCTTGTCGGAGGCGGAAGCGAAACGGGTTTTCTATGCCGGGAAAGATATCCAGACGGCGATGGATCGTTGTAACAAATTGGAGATCTTGCAGCAGGAACAGGAATCCTTAGTCGTGGAGAAAGATTTGCTTTCTTCCAAGAATAAAGAAGCCTCGGTCTTGCACGCCAATTTGATCGCTAATCTGAAGAACGAGTTGGCCGGCTTCGAGAACGAGAAACAGAAACAATTACTGGCAGCAGAGACCGAGATCAATGCTCGTCGGGAGCTCGCCGGGAGTATTATCGACGGCTACGGGAGGAATCGCGCCATGCCGCCTCGGAGGAGAAAGAGCGTTTGTTGGTGGATCGGGAGAAACGTACGACGGAGGTCGCCGCCTTGAAGATGCGTATCAAGACTGCCCGGGGGCAGTCGGGAACCTCGGAGGAATTGGAGGCGGTCAAAGGGCGTCTCGGTAATTACGATGCGAACCGGAAGGACTTGGAGCTGAAGATCCGTGAACTGAAGTACGAGTTGAACTACCAGACGAAAGAGTTCGAGACCGCCGAGAAGCATCTGGATGAGGATTATCAAAAGCTAGCGGAATCCAACGAGATGAAGATCGAGGCCCTGAGCGCTAAGCTAGTGGAACTGACGGAGTTCTTGGATAACCAGAAAGATAGCTTCTTCAACTGGCTGTCCGAGCATAAACGGCTGGGAGCAGACGATCGGGCAAGTGTGTGACGAGCGCCTGCTTTACGGGAAAGAGTTTACGGCGGAGGTAGGCGAGGGAGATACCTTTTATGGAATCCGCTTCACCTCCGGGATTCACCGGAATGTCAAGACTAAGGAGGATTACTTGACGGAGAAGAAGGTGGCCGAGGAAAAACGTGCCGGAATCCAGCGGTTTATCGCTACGGCGCGGCAGGATTTGGAGGCGGCTAAGGAGAATCTTCGCAAGCAATATCAATCCTCGGTGAAGCCCATCAAGGAGGATATCTATCATGCGGAATATGAGTTGGAGCAACTGGCGGTCCGCAAGAAGGAAGACGAGTCTCGTCTGTCGGCCTTGCGGGATCAGGCGACCCGTCTGAGGCAGGAGGAGATCCGGCGCTTGGAGGAGGAGTTGAACGCTGCCGAGGCCGTCCTTTCCTCGATCCAGCAGGAGATCGCCACGCTTCAAGGCAAGATGGACCGGGAACTCGCTTCCTTGGATGAGCAAGAGAAAGACGAGCTGGCTGCTTTGGATAAGGAACTCTCCGTCGCAAGGGAAGCTATCTCGGAGGAGATCGCACGCAAGAAAGCGGAGCTGGAAGAGCGCAAATCCGGATATGACAGGGAGCAATTGGATAGCCTGACCGCTAGCGGTGGCGATCCGAAACGTTTGGAGGAGATCCATTCCCGCTTGGCGTATATCGGTGGGGAGATTAAATATATCAACGAGACCAAGGCATTGATTATCGAGTATCTGAAAGATAAACGAGAGATGCTGGATAAGGTACCCGACTGGACGACGGAGAGCCTACGTTTGCAGCAGATCATCCACGGGGAACGGAGGAATTGAAAAAGCGTCTGGCGGACGTGAACCGGAGTATCTTCAAGGTAGATGCCGAGTTGAAGGAGCTGAAGGAGTCCAACCGGAAAGCGTTGGAGAACCGGGAGGAATATCACCGCTCTACCTGTTGGACTGGTTTACCTCTAGGGAATCCATCTTCTCTTCCATGAACGTACCGATACGGATGGCGATTGCCGTTCCTTGGTACGGGAGATCACGATCCGCGTCAGCAGCAATCCCAGAAGCTTTCCGAGCTGCGCAAGGAGATAACCGCCTACACCGGCAATTTCTCCGAGGATAATGTGTTCGCCTTCAAGACGAGCTTCTCGGATGATAAAGAGTATATGGATTTCGCTTGCGACTTGAAGGAGTTTATCGACGAGGATAAGGTCTCGGAATACCAGTCGCGTATCAATACCCGCAACTCGGATATCTTCCGGCAGATCACGTCGGACACGAAAAGCATGGTCTCGCAGGAGGGTAATATCCGTGGCGTGGTGGATCAGATAAACGCCGACTTCAAGGAGAAGAACTTCGTGGGTATCATCCAGTGTATCGAGATGCGTATTGATCCGAGCCAGAACAAGATCGTCAATCTGTTGAAGGAGATCAAGCGATTCAACGAGGAATATAGCTGGGATTTGGGGCAGAACCTGTTCGCTTCCTCGACCGACGATACGACTACCCGGGAGAAGGCGACGACGTTGTTGCGTGAGTTGATCAAGTCGATGGACGCTTATTCCGGCAACCTGATCCGCTTGGCGGACTTCTTCGACCTTAAATTCCGGGTGATCGAGAACCGGAATGATACGGGCTTCGTGGAGCGCCTTACGAACGTAGGCTCCGAGGGTACGGATATTCTGGTCAAATCCATGGTGAATATCATGTTGCTGAACGTGTTCAAGCGGAACGCCTCCACGGTATTCTCCGATTTCAGGCTCCATTGCATGATGGATGAGATCGGGAAGCTGCACCCGAATAACGTGGCGGGGATCTTGAAATTTGCCAACGACCGGGATATTCTCTTGATCAATGGTTCGCCGACCGAGCAGGATGCCCTGTCCTATAAGCACATCTATAAACTGGAGAAGGATACGGATAGCTTCACCCGGATTCGCAGGGTGATTACGCAGTTCGATTAGTTACGATCTATGTTAGGGCCTCGGTTGATACGGGTGAGAGACGAGGCTCTCTCATAGGTCATAGATTAGGCTCTCTTATGGGGGTAGGTGTCTCGTCTATGGCCCATAAGAGAGCCTCGTCTATGACTATACCATTGAAAAAATGTTAAAGCCCTGCGATCTCATCCAGCCAAAGCGTAGCCATCGCGTCGCTCGGCATTCGCCAGTCTCCACGAGGGGAGAGGCTGATGGAACCTACTTTCGGGCCGTCCGGCAGACAACTGCGCTTGAACTGTTGCTGGAAGAAGCGGCGGAAGAAGGTATGGAGCCATTTCTTGAGGGTGGAATCGTCGTAGGTTTCCCCGAATGCCCGCTTCGCCAAGAAATAAATCTTCGCGGGTGAGGCTCCGAAGCGTAAGAAGTGATAGAGGAAGAAATCGTGCAACTCGTACGGGCCTACCAAATCCTCTGTCTTCTGCTTGATATTCCCATGCTCGTCGGCGGGAATCAATTCCGGGCTGATCGGAGTGTCTACTATATCTAATAACGTGGCGCGGGAAGCCTCGTCTACCTTGTTATTGGCCACCCATTCCACCAGATATTTAACCAATGTCTTGGGAATGCTACCGTTGACGCCGTACATAGACATATGGTCGCCATTGTAAGTAGCCCAGCCCAAGGCAAGCTCCGAGAGGTCTCCCGTACCGATCACGAGGCCGTTCGCTTGGTTCGCCACGTCCATAAGAAGTTGGGTACGCTCGCGGGCTTGGCTGTTCTCGTAGGTCACGTCATGTACATGGATGTCGTGATTGATATCCTTGAAGTGTTGGATGCAAGCCTCCTTGATGGAGATCTCCCGGAGGGTCACGCCAAGGGAGCGTATCAAGTCACAGGCATTGGTATAGGTACGATCCGTCGTTCCGAAGCCGGGCATGGTGATGCCGATGATCTTATCCCGTGGGATCTTCAAGGCATCGAAGGTCATGACGGTGACCAGTAGGGCCAAGGTGGAATCCAGTCCCCCGGAGATGCCTACGACGGCGGTCTGGGCGTGGGCATGGAGGACACGCTTGGCGAGTCCCGCTACCTGTATATGGAATATTTCCTCGCAACGTTCTTTCAAGGCATCGCCGGAAGGGGTAAATGGATGCGGTCGATTGCCCGGGTCAAATCCAGTGTCCGGTTGGGAAGGCTGAATGAGACTACGGTGCCGTTATCCATGTTATGGTTGAGATAACCCTGCATGAAACTGGTGTTGATCCGTCGGTCGTTCTGTAAGTTCTGGATATCGATCTCGCTGATAACGAGTTGCTCCTCCATGGAGAAACGCTCGGATTCCCTTAACAACGTGCCGTTCTCCGCTATGATACCGTTTCCCGCGAATACGAGGTCGGTACTGGATTCCCCGAAACCGGCGGAAGCGTAGACGTATCCGGCGATACAACGTGCGGATTGCTGGCAGATCAAGGATCGTAAGTAAGCATGCTTACCGATCAACTCGTTGCTGGCGGATAGATTGAATATCAAGTTCGCCCCCTGCATGGCTAGCTCGGAGCTGGGAGGGATGGGAACCCAAAGATCCTCGCAGATCTCGATACCCACGCGTACCTCATCATACTCGAAGATCAGGTAGCAATCCAGCGGCACTTCCCGGTTACCGATCGTGATCATGGATTGCTGTAGGTGTGAAGAGGCCGTGAACCAACGCTCTTCTTGGAACTCCTTGTAGCTGGGCAGGTAACTTTTGGCACTACCCCCAATATCTCGCTCCGTTGGAAAGCGACGGCGGCGTTTATCAGTTGGCTTCCGCTGACAAGCGGGCAACCTACGATCGTTAGTAAATCCAGATCGGCGGTGTTGTTCACTAAATCCAGCAAGGCTTTCTCGGCGTTTCTGAGTAAGGTCTCTTGCGAGAACAAATCCATGCAAGTATAAGACGTAACCGATAATTCGGGGAAGGCGATGATCTGGACCTCTTTTTGGGACGCTTGGCGCATCAATCCCTCAATCTGTTGAATATTATAAAAGCAGTCAGCCACTTTAACCTGTGGTACGGCTGCCGCTACTTTGACGAATCCGTAATTCATATTTGTTATTGTTTATCTGATAGATGTTCTTAATTTATCGGGGTTTTGACGACAGTCCCACCACAATACGATACGTATGGAACGTTTTCCTTCTTGGGTATATATAAGTTTATGATGTCCCTCGATCAAGGAGCGATATTCCTTGTCTCTATCGGCGAAAGTCTCTTCTATAGTACCAATAAGAGGATTGTTCTTTATCCGGATACAATTCTTCTCTAACTTATCGATAAAGTTGAGAGCAGCTTGTTTCCCAAAGTGCTTTAAACAGTAGGCTATGGCTAAATCAGCTTGTCTTTTCGCACGGGGTGCCCAGATTACTTTAGCTTGTTTCTCCATGTCTCAAAGAATTGGTGCATATCATCCTCATTGATGCCTTTACCTTCTTCTAGCTCTTGTTCGGCTATATCTATTTCCCTATTGGCTTCTTTCAAACTGAATGAAATGGGAGATGCTGCATTCGCCTTGGACATAATTCGTTTCATATATTTCTCGATCTTTAGGACCGTTTCCATATCGTCTATTTTATTGAGATACCTCTCGATAAAGCTTTCTCTCCATTGTTGTAACTCTATTGTCGTCATATCAATTTCCCTCCTATATATTTATGCCCCAAAGGTATGTATTTTGTATGGGATAAAAAAGAAGGAGAGGCATACTTCGCAGCATCCTCTCCTTGTAAACACAAAACAATCAACAAAAAACTACTGTCTGAATAAGACTATCTGATGAATAAAAGCTCACGGTATTTCGGCAAGGTCCATATCTGGTCATCGACAACCAGTTCCAACTTGTCGATATGGTAACGGATGGCTCCATCATCGGGACGATCTGGTCGTGGTAAGCGATCGCCTTTTCCCGCTCGCTCTCGATCTTGTTGGCTATCTTGCGGGCGTTGACCATCTCGTCCACTTTTTCCTTGATGAAGATCGTGCGGTTCGCTATATCCTCGATGATCTCCATGTTCTTGGAGGATAGATGGGCGGCTTTATCGGCGGGGAATAATTCACGCATCTTATATACGTTGTCGATCAAGGAAGACTGGTATTTGGTGGCCATCGGGATGATATGGTTCATTGTCAGGTCGCCTAATACACGGGCCTCGATCTGGATCTTCTTCGTGTACATCTCCCATTTGACCTCGTTGCGAGCCTCCAGCTCCTTACGGGTCATGACTCCCGTGGACTCGAACATGCGGACGCTGCTATCTTTCAAATAAGCGTCGAAGATCAAAGGCACGCTGGTCTCGCAATCCAAGCCCCGGCGTGCGGCCTCGGCCTTCCATTCCTCGCTGTAGCCATTGCCGTCGAAATGGATCGCCTTGCATTCCTTGATATCCTTGCGGATTACCTCGATGATAGCGGCGAACTTATCCTTTCCGGTGGCTATCTTAGCGTCTACCTCGCCTTGAACTGCCTCAACTGATCCGCTACGGCGGCGTTCAATACCAGCATGGCGGCGGCGCAGTTCGCGGAGGAACCTACGGCACGGAACTCGAAACGATTACCGGTGAAGGCGAAAGGGGAGGTACGGTTACGATCCGTGTTATCGATCAATAACTCGGGGATACGGGCGATATCGAGTTTCATGCCTTGCTTTCCCGCTAGGTTGAAATCCTCCGTGTCGCTGTTCTCCAGATGCTCCAATACCTTGGATAATTGTGCTCCTAAGAAGCTGGAGATGATTGCTGGAGGAGCCTCGTTCGCTCCCAAGCGATGTGCGTTGGTTGCGCTGGAGATGCTGGCCTTCAGCAATGCGTTATGGGTGTACACGGCTTTCAGTACGTTGACCACGAAGGTCACGAAGCGCAGGTTGTCTTCCGGCGTCTTACCCGGTCCCATCAAAAGGATTCCGGTATCGGTTCCCAGCGACCAGTTATTGTGCTTGCCGGAACCGTTCACGCCTTTGAACGGTTTCTCGTGCAACAGGACACGGAACCCATGTTTGCGGGAGATCTTGCGCATTAGGGCCATGATCAGTAAGTTATGGTCATTGGCGAGGTTGCATTCCTCGAAGATGGGAGCCAGCTCGAATTGGTTCGGGGCGACCTCGTTATGACGGGTCTTTACGGGAATGCCAAGTTTCAATGCCTCAACCTCGAGGTCTTTCATGAATTCCATGACACGGGTGGGGATGGCTCCGAAGTAATGATCCTCCAACTGTTGGTTCTTCGAGCTTTCATGTCCCATCAAGGTTCGGCCGGTCATCAACAGATCGGGACGTGCGGCGTATAGGCCTCGTCTACTAGGAAGTATTCCTGTTCCCAACCTAGGTAGGCGTATACTTTCTTCACGTCCGGGTTGAAGTAGTGGCAGACATCGACCGCCGCCTTGTTCACGGCTTCCAAGGCTTTCAGCAAGGGAGCTTTGTAGTCGAGGGACTCGCCTGTGTAAGCGATGAAGATCGTCGGGATGCACAGGGTGTCTCCTACGATAAAAGCAGGGGAGGAAGGATCCCAAGCCGAGTAGCCACGGGCCTCGAACGTATTGCGGATACCGCCGTTCGGGAAACTGGAGGCGTCCGGCTCTTGCTGGATCAGTAGTTTGCCCTCGAATTCCTCAAGTACGCCGCCTTTGCATCGTGTCGATGAAAGCGTCGTGCTTCTCGGCGGTACCTTCTGTCAAGGGATGGAACCAGTGGGTGTAGTGGGTAGCGCCTTTTCCATCGCCCATTTCTTCATGCCGGAGGCACGGCGTTCGCTGTCTCACGGTCTAGCGGGGTACCGTTGTCGATGGAGTCCACCAGTCTCTCGTACGCTCTCTCTGGAAGATATTTGAACATCTTCTCACGGTTGAATACTAACTCACCGTAATACTCGGAAGGTCTCTCGGCGGGAGTGGTTAGCTCGGTCGCTTTCTTCTCGAACGCCGATTCTACGACTCTAAATCTTAACTTTGACATAATACCTGATGATTATTGTTGTTTATAGTAAATGACTTATCTTAGCCACTTCCTCAGCCTAGCCATGGCCTCTAGGGTGTCATCCCTATCGCCGAAAGCGGTGAGGCGTAGATAACCTTCCCCGCTCGGTCCGAATCCCACTCCGGGGGTTCCGACTATCTTGACTTCATAAAGCAGTTTGTCAAAGAATTTCCATGAGGAGAGGCTGTCCGGGGTCTTTAGCCAGAGGTATGGGGCGTTATCGCCTCCGTACACCGTAAGACCGCAGTTTTGCAGACCCTCTTTCATGATCTTCGCGTTGGTCATATAATAATTGATAGTAGCTGTTACTTGCTGTTTCCCGGCGGTGGAATAAACCGCTTCCGCACCCCGTTGGGTTATGTAACTGGTTCCGTTGAATTTCGTGCATTGGCGACGGTTCCATAATTTGTTCAACTGTACCGTTGCCCGTCCAGCGTGAAGGCGTTCAGCTCCTTCGGTACGACCGTGTATCCGCAACGTATCCCCGTGAACCCGGCGGTTTTAGAGAAGCTCCGGAATTCGATGGCTACCTTCTTCGCTCCTTTGATCTCGTAGATAGAGTGGGGGATATTCGGGTCCTGTATATAAGCCTCGTAAGCGGAGTCGTACATGATAAGCACGTCGTTGGCAAGGGCATAGTTTACCCATTTCTTCAATTCGTCCTTAGTCAAGGTCGTTCCGGTCGGGTTATTGGGATAGCAGAGGTAAAGGATGTCCACCCTGCGACTGGGCAGATCCGGTACGAAGTTGTTTTCCTCCGTGCAAGGGATGTATACGACATCGCTCCATTTCCCGTTTTCCAATACCCCAGTGCGTCCGCTCATTACGTTCGAGTCGATGTAGACCGGATATACGGGGTCTGTCACCCCGATACTATTGTCGTGGCGGAGCATGTCGCCTATATTTCCACAATCGCTTTTCGCTCCGTCGCTGATGAATACCTCGCTCGGTTCGATAAAGACTCCCCGGCTGGCATAATCGTTTTTAATGATAGCGTCGATTAGGAAAGGATATCCCTGCTCGGGGCCATATCCGTGGAATGTATCCTTGCTCGCCATTTCTTCCACGGCTTTATGCATCGCCTCGATAACGGCGGGGGCAAGTGGTTGCGTAACGTCACCAATACCCATTCGAATGATCTTATCCTTGGGATGGGTAACCTTGAAGCTGTTTACCTTTTTCGCGATGTCGGAGAAAAGGTAATTGTTCTGTAGTTTCAGGAAATGTTCATTAATTAGTGCCATACTCAGTTCTTTTGTTTTTATGTTGTTGTTTTCGTTGTTTTGTCTCGTTCCCCGTGTCAGACTTTGATGAATCCCTCGAATACGTTGACAGCTCCGCCGGTCATAAAGACCTTACCGCTCCGCTCGTCCCACTCGATGGTTAAAGGGCCCCCATCCATGATGACCTTCGTCTTTCGCTTTGTCTTCCCACGTACGACCCCGGCCACGGCGGTGGCGCAAGCTCCGGTTCCGCAGGCTTGGGTGATGCCGGAACCTCGTTCCCACACCCTCATCCGTACCTCGTCCGGTTTTAGCACCTGCACGAACTCCACGTTTGTCCGGTCCGGAAAAAGCGGGAGGCATTCCAGTAACGGGCCTACGCTTGCCAGATCGGCCTGGTCCATCTCGTCCACGAAGATAACCAAGTGAGGATTTCCCATAGAGATGACGGTGCCGGTGTAAATTTCTCCTCCAGCCTCAACCTCCAAGGCGATCTCGCCTACGGCAGGCATTCCCATATCTACCGTGATCTCGGTGACCTCTTCACGCTCTATTTCAATTGTAGCTCTTTGATACCAGATAGGTCTCTAAGGTAACCTTGTTCTTTTGCGTTAGGCCGGCCTCATAGACATATTTGCCAATACATCTGGATGCGTTTCCGCACATCATCGCCTCGGAGCCGTCCGCATTATAGATATGCATGCTGAAATCGGCGATGTCTGAAGAACCTATCAAGACCAAACCATCAGATCCTATGCCTGTGTGCGGCTTGCTCCATGCGATAGATAATTCCTCGGGATTGTCTATCGGATAGACCATCGTGTTTACATAGATGTAATCATTTCCGGCACCGTGCATCTTTGTGAATCTGATTGATTTTGTCATTTTGATGATATTATTCTTTATATTATTTCTTTTTGTTTTATTGTAATACAAATATATAACGTTTTGATAAGTATATAACAGGTGAGAGGCTCGAATGTTTTATAAATATGAGGTTTGTAATAGATTGAAGTTATAATATATGCTTTTAGTTATAAATAATAATTAGAAGTGTGTGTTTTGGTTTTATATCGTAATATATGCTTTGTGAATATGGGTTGCTGTAACTGTAAGTAAAAAAGCTATATATCTATCTATTTGCTTAAAATAAGTCTGTTTGTCTGACGAGCCTCTTTTTCAAGAAGCCTTAACTAGGGATAGATAATGGGTGAAAATACGTATTTAACCACTGATTTCTACGTAAAAGGTCATGTTTTGTCACACGAAAGGTCGCGTTGGGCGACGCAAGTAGTGGCGTTAGCCAACGCGATAGGTGCGTAAGGCGATACATATAGTCGCGTCGGGCGATACAACCGTATGAAATGCCTCTTTTATCCGTATAAAAAATATGTTTTGACCCGTATAAATGTGAACTAGCATGAATTATTTTTCTAGAACAAAAGGTCGTATTTGGCTAATATATTACTAAACAATCATTTGCTAATATTTTTCTCATATTTAGGGACGAGAAGTACATCAGGCCAGAAAAATCAACTCTCCGGGAGTTTGGTTTACAAATTGACAAAAAGAAAGGAGCTACTCGGTTTTATTTCCGGATAGCTCCTTTTATCAGATTAACTAATTATCTAGATAATTTATTTTACGAACTTAACAGTTGTCTTATGAGCAGATCTCAAGAGCTTAGACTGATCGATTGAGATCATATAAATACCGTTCGGCATATTCGGAGTACTGATGTATTGCTCATCGCTAGTGATGATACCCGTAGAAACAACTTTACCTACCATATTAACGATTACATAATTACCCTTACCATTCTTTACATAAAGACCGCTAGCGGTTGTAGATACCGTAATCTCTTGAACCTCGTCACTGATAGTCTCGTTATCGGTGATGATACCCATAGCGTCAGATGTAATATATAATGTCGCCATGCGGACATTTTCTTTAACGCCATCGCCATTAGGATCAACAGCAGGACTAAAGTCTACCGTAATCTTAGTATCATTTGTAGGAGCCGTAGCCTTGATATTCATGACTTTTTCTTTACTGCTTCCTTTCAAGAAGTTGATATCTACGATCATCTTTGTATCTTTTAAGCTCGTAGCTTCAACTTTTGTCGTTGCGTCGATTTCCATTACACGAATAATCTCTTCTTTTTTAGCTTCGTAAATAGAATCAATTGTAATAGTGTAATTGGTTTCTGCACTTGCTTTAAGATTACTAACGACACCATTAACAAGAGAGGACATAATAGAATTGATTGCTGTGCTCATTGTTGCTGGCATTGTAACGATCTGTTTAGACATTGGAGTCCAAGCTGTATTTACGTCAGCACGTACTGAATCTGTTGTCGTTAAAACTAGATTTGCTCCAGATACGCCAATTGTCGGAGTCAACTTCTTGTATCCTTTGATTTTGCTAGATGCGGCATCATATGAAGTCAAGACAATAGAATCTGCAGGCATGCCTGTTGTTGATTTCAAGTTTGCATATACGACGGCGTCACCCATTGGCAATTTTGCGTTAGGTGCTTGTAGAGGTTTACCGAATAAGCTAGCCTTGATTACATTATCAGTCATTAATTTCGTCATATCAACAGATACTTGGAAATTAGGGACTTGGCCCAATGATTCAGAGAGGCTACGTAAATTTTCTTCTAAAGTAACATTGTAATCAATCGTACCTGTACTATTAGAATTCTCTGCAAGACTAATTAATTTACCATCTTTAAGAGGAAAATTAGGCATCATGCTACCTAGTGTTCCCAAGAAGCCTAATTTTAATTCAACAGATAAACTGCTAAATGGAAGGATGACCCCCTTATCTTTCGTGTTTATTAATATTGATAGCAAATTAGCAGGTACACCAGTCGTCGCATCAGTCATAGCAGCGGCACTGACATCAATTTTCTCGGGCAATTCAATTTTTACATTAATTCCATTAACCGTAACATTATATTCTTTATAGTTACTGAATGAAAGTTTTACGTCATTTACTAAGCCCGCAATGATATCTCCCATTCCTGCATAGTCAGGAGGCAATATTTTAGAGAAATCTAAAGAACTGAGATTTAACTTTAGACTATCCGGAGTAGCCGAGATTGTGTTTAGTTGATCGGCACGTAAACTTGATACTTGTGGCAAAAATAACGGGGAGTTGATAACATTTTCGATATTAGGATTAGCTAGGGACATGAAATCAACACCACTGATTTGCTTTACTTGATCAAAAACAGCAGGAACAATAACTTTAACAACAGCAGCCTTTTCTTTATCTGTTAATTGTTTTTGTTGTTGTGCCATCACTGGGGTGGTAGCCATGAATGTAGCGGCTGCCAAACTAATGCATGTAAAGATTTTCTTCATATAAATTTGTTTTAAAGTGTTTTATGACTCTAGCTGGCAAAGTTATTATAAAAATTAAATGCACCAGCGTTTATTATTCATAAAAGTTGGTGCATTTTGCTACTAAAGAAAAGAAATATTCGTCAATAAGCGGATTCATGTACGTCTTTTATGGCCCTGCCGCTTGGCTCGTTCATATTTTTGAAAGCCGAGTCCCAAGCTAAAGCCTCTGCGGTAGAACACGCTACGCTAGGAATGGAAGGTACGCTTCTCGCCGCGCTTTCGCTGGGGAAATGCTCTTCAAAGATGGAGCGGTAATAATACTCTTCCTTGTTTTGGGGCGGATTGATCGGGAATCGTTTGGCGGCATTCGCCATCTCTTCATCAGTGACCGACTCGGAGGTTATTTTCTTTAATGTATCGATCCAGCCATAGCCTACCCCATCCGAGAATTGCTCTTTTTGCCGCCAAGCGATCTCCTTGGGCAAGCTGTCGGAAAATGCTTCTCGAAGTATCTTCTTCTCGATGATCGTACCCGGCACATCTTTGCCACCGGATTCAGACGCATGGCCACATCAAGAAACTCTTTATCCAAGAACGGCACTCGTCCTTCTACGCCCCATGCGCAAAGGCTTTTGTTCGCGCGCAAGCAATCATATAAATACAGTTTGCTTAATTTACGCAGGGTCTCTTCATGGAAAGCCTGTGCGTTCGGGGCCTTATGGAAATATAAATATCCCCCGAATACCTCGTCCGCACCCTCGCCGCTTAGTACCATCTTGATACCCATGCTCCGGATCACACGGGCCAGTAAATACATGGGGGTGGAGGCTCGGACGGTAGTGACATCATAGGTCTCGATATGATAAATGACATCTCGTAAAGCGTCCAATCCTTCTTGTATCGTATAATGGATCTCATGATGAACCGTACCGATCGCATCCGCTACTTTACGGGCGGCGAGCAAGTCCGGGGCATCTTTCAATCCGATGGCGAACGAGTGGAGTTGAGGCCACCATGCGTCCGCTTTCCCATTGGTCTCGATGCGTTTCGCCGCGTATTTCTTGGCGATAGCGGAGGTGATGGAGGAATCCAGACCTCCGGATAGAAGGACGCCGTAAGGGACATCGCTCATCAGTTGGCGTTTGACGGCGGCTTCCAGCGCATCGTGAAGTTGTTGTACGTCGGTAGGATTATCTTTCACGTTGGCGTAATCTATCCAGTCACGGGTGTACCATCTCGTGAGTTTACGGTCTTCGCTATAGAAATAATGACCGGGGAGGAACGGCTCGTAATGAGTGGCGAAGCCTTCAAGTCCTTTTAACTCAGAAGATACCATCAAGTGTCCCTCGTCATCGTATCCGATGTAGAGCGGGATCACGCCGATCGGGTCACGGGCGATCAAGTAAACCCCTTTCTCCTCGTCATAGAGAGCGAAGGCGAAAATACCGTTGATATCCTCGATGAAATCAATCCCTTTCTTCTTGTATAAGGCGAGGATCACCTCGCAATCGGAGCCGGTTTGGAACTCGTAATCGCCTTTTAACCGTTCTCGTAATTCCTGATGGTTGTAGATCTCTCCGTTGACGCAGAGGATGAGTTTCCCGTCGGGGCTGACTAAAGGCTGCCCTCCGGAGGCAGGGTCTACGATGGAAAGGCGTTCATGGGCCAAGATAGCGGTTTTGCTTGGTAGATACCACTCCAGTCCGGCCCCCGGTGACGGATTCGTTTACTCATTAATAACGCTTGTTTACGCAGGGCTTGCGCTCCGTCGTGTATATTGAATATCGCTGTTATACCACACATGATCATTAAAATTGAAAGTTGAAAATTAGTTGGTTTGTAAGAAACGGTCGATGGATCGGGCGACATTACGGCCGGAGGCCATCGCTTTTACGACTAGGCTCGCTCCGCTGACAGCGTCTCCGCAGGCAAATAGGTTGCTGTTGGCGGTATATCCGGCGTTGTCTACGGCGATGTTATCGCGGTTGTCGGTAGCCAATCGCAGTTCTTTGATCAATCCTTCTTGCTCCGGATGCAGGAAGCCCATGGCGAGGAAAACCAGATCGGCCTCGATGATCTCTTTCTTGCCGGTCAGCCTCATCTGCGGACGGCCTCTGTCTGGGGAGGGAACCCATTCGACTTCTTCTACCTCAACCCCTATCAGGTTGTTTTTCTCTCCGATAAAACGGTTAGAGGTTAGGTTCCACCGGCGGATACAACCTTCCTCATGGCTGCTGCTGGTTTTCAGTACTTGGGGATACATGGGCCAAGGTGTCGCCGGATTCTGTCCGACGGGTGGCTGGGGCATGATCTCGATCTGGGTGACACAGGCCGCCCCATGACGGTTCGCTGTCCCTACACAATCGCTACCCGTATCACCTCCGCCAATCACTAAGACTTTCTTGCCTTTGCAATTGATCTGGCTTTTGGGCGGGATGGGGATGCCTTCTAAGATCCGGTTCTGCTGGCTTAATAACTCCAAGGCGAAATGTACGCCTCTTAAATGACGTCCCTCGATAGATAGATCCCGGGGAACCTCGGCGCCGATCGCTACGCAAACAGCGTCGAAATCTTTCACTACCTCTTTCGCTAATATCTCTTTGCCGACCATCGTGTTTACACGGAAAAGAATCCCTTCTTGCTCCATGATACGGATACGGCGATCGATAATGTGCTTGCCTAGCTTGAAATTGGGGATGCCGAAGCGTAGCAAGCCGCCCGGTAACTCATCTTTCTCGAATACGGTGACTTCATATCCTTTCCGGTTCAATTGGTTCGCTACGGTCAATCCGGCGGGACCGCTACCGATCACGGCTACCTTTTTCCCGTTGCGTACCGGTTGGATAGGCTGTACGTATCCTTCCCAGAAAGCGGCTTCCACGATAGCCGCCTCGTTCTCACGGATCGTGACAGGTTCGTCGCAGCTAAGTTTCAGTACGCAGCTTTTCTCGCAGAGGGCGGGGCAGACACGTCCCGTGAACTCCGGGAAGTCGTCGGTCTGCTCCAATACGTGATATGCCTCTTTGTAACGGCCTTTGTATAACAAATCTTGCCATTCGGGTTGCTTGTTACCCAGCGGGCAGGCCCAGTGGCAGAAGGGTACGCCACAATCCATGCAGCGGGAGGCCTGCGTACGGCGGTCGCCGCTGTTCAAGGTCTGTTCTACCTCGCTGAAATCATCTATACGTTCGTGGACGGGACGATAGCCCGCCTCTTGTCTATGTATCGTTAGAAATGCTCTTGGGTTTCCCATAGTTCTCTTGTTTTTGTGTAAATATTTAGTAGTCTTTCTGCATCTCCGCGATCTTGCGTTGGAGTTTGCGCATCTGTTCCTCTTGGAGTACTTTCTTGTATTCGATCGGGACGATCTGGATGAACTCATCCACGTACTTGTTCCAGTTATCGAGCATTAATCCGGCCAGATGCTGCCGGTATGATGATAATGCTTGCGGATCAATTCATGAAGTTCCTTCCGTGAGGTGCTATCCTCGATCAAGGAAAGCTCTACCATTTCCATGTTGCAATAATAATCGAAATCACCATTCTTGTTCCATACGTAAGCGACACCGCCACTCATTCCGGCGGCGAAGTTCCGGCCTGTATTGCCTAAGACGACAACCCGGCCTCCGGTCATGTACTCGCAACAGTGGTCGCCTACACCTTCCACGACAGCGATCGCCCCGGAGTTTCGCACGCAGAAACGCTCTCCGACCCGGCCGTTGATATAAACCTCACCACTGGTAGCTCCATATAATAAGGTATTACCGGCTATCGTATTGTCTTCCGCTATAAAGGTGGAGCGTACCGGAGGCATTAAACTGATGTGTCCGCCACTCAATCCTTTTCCGAGATAGTCGTTCGCCTCGCCTTCCAACCGGAAATGTACGCCGTGAGCCAGAAAGGCTCCGAAGCTCTGGCCTGCCGCCCCCTTGAACTTGATATGCAGGGTGTTCTCCGGTAACCCGATGTTCCCGTACCGCTTGGCGATCTCGCCGGAAAGCATGGCTCCTACGGAACGATCGGTGTTGGCTATCGCGTAATCCAACGATACTTCCTGTCCGGATTCGATGGCGGCCTTTGCGTGACGGATTATATCCACATCTTTCACGTTGTCGATCGCATGGAGTTGACGGGTGACATGATGGATGGCCTGCGTGGCGGCTTGTTCCGGTAGATGGATCAAGCGGCTGAGATCCAATAGATCATGTTTCTCGATATGATCAGAAGGTTTACGCATGAGTAAGTCCGTACGGCCAATGATATCGTCTAGTTTCGTATAGCCTAGCTCTGCCAGATATTCCCGAACTTCACGGGCGAGGAAGGTGAAGAAATTCACCAAATATTCGTGTCGGCCATGAAAGCGTTTACGTAATTCCTCATCTTGGGTAGCGACACCTACCGGACACGTGTTCATATGGCATTTACGCATCATCACACAGCCTAAGACGATCAAGGCGGAGGTGGCGAATCCAAACTCCTCGGCACCCAGCATCGCCATCAATACGATATCCCGTCCGGTTTTCAATTGTCCGTCTGTTTGCAAGCGGACTTGTCCCCGGAGGCCGTTCATCACGAGCGTCTGTTGAGTCTCGGATAGTCCTAGCTCGGGTGGGATTCCGGCGTAACGGATAGAGCTTATCGGGGAAGCCCCGTTCCTCCTTCTGCCCCGGAGATCACGATCCGGTCCGCTTTTGCTTTGGCTACACCGGCGGCGATAGTTCCCACGCCACTCTCGGATACGAGTTTCACACTGATCTCGCTTGAGGGTTCACGTTCTTCAGATCGAAGATCAATTGCGCCAAGTCCTCGATCGAGTAAATATCGTGGTGAGGTGGGGGAGAGATCAGAGAGATTCCCGGGATCGAGTGACGGGTTTTGGCTATGATATCGTTCACTTTATAGCCGGGGAGCTGCCCTCCTTCGCCCGGTTTCGCTCCTTGGGCGACCTTGATCTGGATCTCGTCGGCGTTTACCAGATATTCCGTGGTCACGCCAAAGCGTCCGGAGGCCACTTGCTTGATGGCGGAGCGGAGCGATAATCTGTCCTCACGGGGGACGAAACGGGCCGAGTCCTCACCACCCTCGCCCGTGTTACTACGTCCGTGTATCTTGTTCATGGCCATTGCCATCGTCTCGTGCGCTTCCCGGCTGATAGAACCGAAGCTCATCGCTCCCGTGACAAAGCGGTGCATGATCGCTTCTTCCGGCTCTACCTGCTCCAAGGGGATCGGGGTGCGTTGTTTGAAGGTCAGGAAGTCACGCAAGAATATGGGGCTTTCCTTCTCATCAACCACATGGGAATATTCCTTGAATTTCTTGTAGCTCCCCAAGCGGGTAGCCAGTTGAAGCATGGAAATGGTATCCGGGTTCCAAGCGTGTTTCTCGCCATCCTTGCGGAAGGAATAAATGCCTTTATGTTCCAATAAAGAATCCGTGGGGTGGGAGAATGCGTCGTTATGCATGGCGATCGCATCTGCCGCTATCTCTTCCAAGCGGATACCACCGATGTTGCTGGTGGTTCCCCCGAAGTAAGTATCTGCCAGATCCCGGCTTAGGCCGATCGCCTCGAAAAGCTTTGCTCCCCGGTAACTGCGGATCGTGCTGATCCCCATCTTGCTCATCACCTTGAATAGACCTTTGCAAATGCTTTCACGTAATTCTTCTCGGCGGTCTCGTAATTCAATTGTATCTCTTGCCTGTCTACTAGATCATCCAAGATAGCGAAAGCCATATAAGGTTGATGGCACTGGCTCCGTAGCCTAGTAAGAGGGCGGCGTGCATTACCTCACGCATCTCGCCGGTTTCCACTACCAGCGCTGTTTGCACCCTTTTCTGCACGGAGATCAGATGGTGATGCACGGCGCTTACCGCTAACAGGGAGGGAATCACCGCTTTTTCTCATCTACGTTTCTGTCGCTTAAAATGATGTAGTTAACGCCATCGGTGACGGATTGCTCCGCTTGCTTACATAATTCGTCCAAGGCAGCTTTCAGTCCTGCGCATCCTTTCTCTGCGTCAAACAAAGTGGGGAGCTTAACACTTTTAAAGCCTTATACCGGATGTTACACAGGAGATCCAGTTGTGTATTGGTCAAGATCGGATGGTTCAGCCGAACCATTTTACAGTGGCTCTCGGTTGGAACTAAGATATTGCTTCCCACGGCCCCGATATACTCGGTCAGGCTCATGACGAGTTCCTCGCGGATCGGGTCGATCGGCGGGTTGGTTACTTGGGCGAATTGTTGGCGGAAATAATTATAGAGGATTTGCGGACGGGCGGATAATACGGCCAGTGGCGTATCGTTGCCCATGGAGCCGACCGGTTCCGCCCCTCCCGTGCACATCGGTACGATGATACGTTCGATATCCTCACGGCTGTATCCGAACGTACGCAGTAGCTTGTCGTATCCCTCTACCTTATGAGGATCTTACGGCCGGATTTCAACTCGTCCAATTCCACCCGGTTTTTCTCCAGCCAAGTACGGTAGGCTGGGCGTTCGCCAGTTGTTCCTTCAGCTCGCTATCGTAATAAATCTCGCCTTTCTCGGTATCGATGAGTAAGATCTTTCCGGGTTGCAGACGGCCTTTTTCCTTGATCTCGTTAGGCTCGAAATCCATGACGCCGACTTCGGAGGCCACGACCATCATGTCATGTTTCGTGATCAGGTAGCGGGCGGGGCGGAGACCGTTACGGTCTAGCATGCCTCCGGCGTAGCGTCCGTCGCTAAAGAGCAGGGCGGCAGGCCCGTCCCACGGTTCCATCAAGATGGAGTGATATTCGTAGAAAGCCTTTAGGTCTTCGGAGATCGGGTTCTTCTCGTTGAAACTCTCCGGTACCAGCATCGCCATGGCATGCGGCAGGCTCATCCCGGAGGCCACGAAGAATTCCAATACGTTATCCAGTGAGGCACTGTCACTCATGCCCGGCTGGATGATCGGGCGTATATCGTTGATATCCGGGATTCTGGGGGAGGATAGTACGCTCTCCCGGGCCTCCATCCATCCCCGGTTGCCCCGTATCGTGTTTATTTCCCCGTTATGTGCCAGTAGCGGAAAGGTTGCGCCAGACTCCAAGTGGGGAAGGTGTTGGTACTGAAGCGTGAATGTACCAATGCCAGTCCGCTAGTGAAATAAGGTTGCGTCAGGTCCGGAAAGTAATGGCGTAGCTGCATGGATTCCAGCATGCCTTTGTAAACGATGTTTTTGGTGGAAAGAGACGCTATATAGAAATCATCCTTGGCCGGAAGGTCGGTGGCCGATACCCTTTTCTCGACCCGCTTACGTATGAGGTATAGCTTTAGTTCCAGCTCTTGCTGATCGTTACAGCCGATGATGAATATCTGCTTGATATCAGGTTCGGTCGCTTGTGCGTCCTTTCCCAAGATTTCCGTATGAACGGGAACTTTGCGTAAGTGCATCAAGGTTAATCCCTCTTTCTCGATCTCTTCGATGAGGATACTGAGGATGCTTGCTTGCTGTTCCTCGTCTTTGGGGAGGAAGATTAGTCCGGTGCCATATTTGCCTTTTTCGGGAACCGGAATTCCTTGCAGGAGGATGAACTCATGCGGGATCTGTAATAAGATTCCCGCTCCGTCACCCGTTTTGTTATCGGCTCCCTCGGCGCTCGGTGCCTCATGTTCTCTAGTACCTTAAGCTGATTCGATGATGTCGTGCGATTTCTCGCCGTGGATATTTACTAACATTCCTACTCCACAAGCGTCATGTTCATAAGACGGGTCGTATAATCCTTGTCTGCTATTAAAATGATTTCTGTTTGTTTTCATTTGTTGACCTTATGTTTGCGTATAAATGATTATGCGTCAATTTGTTTCGCAAATATAGGTATTAATGGCATAATGTAATTACTTGTAGGAGCGAAAGAACGGAGAAAAGATAAGAATATCTTATCTAATGTTTCTATTTGTAAGTATTCACTGGGTTTATTCTTTTTATTTGAAAGATATTTGGTTGGTTAGTTTGCTAAATGAAAGATGAACTAAAAAAAGAAGCACCGTCACGTTTTGCGACAGTGCTTCTTTTTCTCCGGAAGCGCTGTCACGGATTGTGATGTCGCTTCCTATCTGTTTTATCTATCGGGATATTCTCGGATGAAATAGCGGGATAGGAATTTCCAATTATCTTGTATGATCGCCTTGCCACGTTCCGGGCTGGTAAGGCTTTTTGTTTGTGCGTCGGCCAACATACCTCGGTCTACCAGTCTTTCAGGAAGTAAACGCTGCAATGTTTCACGATGAAGAAAGAGAGCGCTTGCTTGGCGGCACGGTTGGCGTCGTAGAAGGGATTGTTCTCATCCTTGATCAACTCCACGTCACGGGTGATGACTTGGGCGCCTTCCTCGGGCGTGGCGTAGATCGCCAGCTTCTTGCCTTGCCAGTCCTCGGGAAGATGGAAGTTCTCGGCGGGGATAAGGCCGGAAGTCTCCGTGATAAATGTTTGTGCGTCTTCGGTCTTGTCGAAATAGAGAAGCAGTTTGTCACCTGCGGCTTTGCGGAAAGTCTCGTATTGTTGGCGGTTTTCCTCCAGCATATCGTCGGGCAGGGTAGCTACAGACTCGTCGGCGGTGTTCTGAAATACCGCATGGTCGGGATGCTCGGCGGGCAATATCTTTGCCAGCCATTGCGGGGAGGTCAGGCCTAGCAAGGAGGTCTTGCTGGTGTAGGCCATCATGCCGTGGCTGTTGACGAGCAGGTTGTTAAGCTGCTCTTGGTTGAGGTCGGGCTGCTCCTTCCAGCGGTCGTGGGCGAAGTCGCTCAGTTCCCGGGCCGACTCAGGCAGGATATAGGATTCGTAATGGAACCATTGCAATAGACGATCGTAATCCTCTTGCCGCTCGTAGCGGGTATCAAGGGCGAAAAGCTTGGCCATGCGGGTATTCTCCGGCGCCGTGGTCCACTCTTTGCAGAACAGGTCGTAGATAAGCATGCCGGTGGATTCGTTGGCAGGGTTGTCTGGACTGACGAAAGTGCCTTTACGATAGCCGTGATACTGCTGGGTATAATGCCAAAGGAGGAAGCGCACGTCCTCAAGGTTCACCTCATCGTCGTAATAATGATCGTCCGGAGTGTAGAAGGGAAGGTATTTGCCGTATAGCTCCTTATGGGTAAGGATGAAGCACGCCAAATCCCCATGCCGGAGATCACGTCCTCGAAGTAGGCGGCCATGCGGATACAGATCTGCTTTGTTTCCTCGCCCTCGAAGGAGTTTACCAACTCGGTCTTCTCCATGATATCGTAGATACGGTTCGCTATTCCGGTATAATAGGAATCCACGGGAGTGCTTTGTTTATAGGGATGCAACTGCAACCAGTCTTTCGGAAAAATTTTAATGTTCTTCATGTTATTAAATGTCTTTATGCATTCAGGAGTGCAAATGTAGTAAAAATACGTTAGCTATGTCAAACGATAAGGAAAAGTTGCGGTCTTAAAAATGTAACATTTGTAGTCTTTATTGTTATCGGATCTAAACATCTTTGAAATATCGCCCCCGTACTTTCGCGTCGAAATCAAAGATGAAATAATAAGTAGTAAGATAATGGGAAAGAGTTTAAGGGGCAAAAGATTGAAAAGGTTAGGGCTTTTCTGGATGGGAGTTTTCCTGTCATTCTCTCTATGGGCACAAACAGGGGTTATCTGCGGGACGGTTACGGACGCTAAGATGAAAGAACCGTTGATCGGCGCCTCGGTCGTGATCGAGGGGACTACGGTTGGCGCTATCACGGATATAGACGGTAATTTTCGTATCGAGAACGTGAAGCCGGGTACTTATACGGTAGCCGCCTCTTACGTGTCGTACCAAACGCAAACGGTAAAGGATGTTCCGGTAGTCGCACGCCAAGAGGCGGTGTTGAATATCGAGCTTTCCGACGCTAACCTCCAATTACAGAATGTGGTCGTAGTGGCCCAACGGAAATTGGGAACCGAGATGGCCGTATTAAATACCGTACGCAAGAGCCTTCCGGTCGTGAATGGTATCTCCGCCCAGCAAATCAGTAAAACACAGGATAGCGATGCCGCCGAGGTACTACGCCGTATCCCGGGAATCACCATCGTGGACGACCGTTTCATCGTGGTCCGGGGTCTGGCGCAACGTTATAATAATGTATGGCTGAACAACGCCACGACCCCTTCCAGCGAGACGGACAGCCGTGCCTTTTCGTTCGATGTGCTTCCTTCTTCCTTGATCGATAACATGATGATATATAAGAGCCCTTCGGCCGAGCTTCCGGCGGATTTCTCCGGCGGTTTCGTACGGGTGCTGACAAAGAATATTCCCGAGGGTAATACGCTCAACGTCTCCTATCAAGTCGGGTTTAATACAAACTCCGCTTTCCGAGATTTCCAACTGACGAAAGGTTCCGCCTTGGATTATCTGGGCTTTGGCGCTGGCTCCCGAATGTTACCCTCGAACGCCCCATCTCATTTGAACGACATATCGGCAGCGGATGCGGCGGCGTTTACGAAGCGGGCGAATACGGGATGGAACGTGTGTCATTTCACGGCGATGCCGGAACAGAAACTGACGTTCACGATGAATCGTACCTTTGATATCGGTGACATGAAGATCGGTAATATCACCAGTGTGAACTATAGCACGGGCTATGATTATTACGAGATGAAAAACAACAACTACCTCTCGTACGACATGGCCAAGGATCAATCCTCATACCGTTACCGCTACGATGATGTACAATATAAGAATACGACAAAATTAGGAGCCTTGTTCAACTGGTCGTTGATGAAGGGAACGAGCAAATATGAGTTCAGGAATTTCTTCAACCAGCGTGGAACCTCTTCCTTATCGCAACGAGAGGGAACGGATTTCTACTCCGACCAAAATATCCGGAAATGGGAATCCCTTTATACCGGACGCACTACCTATTCCGGCCAGCTAAGCGGGGTGCATAAATTGAGAGAAGATATGAATAACTGGATTGGACGTTAGGTTATGCTTTCGCCGCTTACAAGGAACCGGATCGCAAGGTGGTAAAATCTTTGGAGAGTACGACGGATGGTGACTCTCGTTATTACGTGTCCGACCCGACTCGTTATTATCAAGACTTGAAAGATAACAGCGCTTCCGCCGCCTTGAATTACGAGCATAAGTTCGCCGTCTCGGAGATGTTTACCCCTGTCTTGAACACGGGGGTATATGGAGAGTTTAAGAAACGTAACTTTGATGCCCGTCGTTTTGTCTATAATATGCTGGGAAGTGGTTATGACCGTTTTGCCGAATGGGACTACAGCTCGGTCTTCTCGGACGCAAATATATCGACCGATCGTATCTATATGAAAGAGAGTACGAACAAGAGCGACTCTTATACTTCCGATAATCTGCTGGGTGCCGCTTACGTAGCCGCTAAACTGAACTGGGGAGAGAGGCTGAATGCGAACGTAGGTGTACGTATGGAGTACTATCAATTGAAATTAGATGGTTATGAGTCGGACGGTATAAAACCGGTGCATCTGGATCAGAACGCTACGGATTTCTTTCCTTCCGTCAACATCGCTTATAATTTGAATGAGAAGCACCAAGTACGCTTGGCTTATGGACGTTCCGTGAATAGGGCGGAGTTCCGGGAGATCGTACCTTACGTATATTATGATTTCGCCTTAGATGCGAATATCACGGGTAACGTAAACTTGAAGAACGCTTATGCGAATAATATGGATCTGCGTTATGAATTTTACCCGGCTCCGGGTGAGACGGTGACGATCGGCGGTTTCTACAAACGGTTCGATAATCCGATCGAGCAAACCTATATGGAAGCGGGTTCCGGATTGCAGTACACATACCACAACGCCGATCATGCGAATGCTTTCGGCGTGGAGCTGGATATCAAGAAGAATCTGGACTTTATCGGTCTGAAAGGCTTGAGCTTCGTATTCAACGGGGCTTATATCCATAGTAGGGTGTATTTCGCCGAGGGCTCTTTCGAGCGGGATCGTGCGATGCAGGGGCAATCCCTTACTTGATCAATACGGGCTTATTCTATCAGAATGACAACGCAGGAATCTCAGCCTCCGCCTTGTATAACCGGATTGGCAAGCGTATTGAGACGGTAGGCGTACCGAAGCAGAACCCGAACGATGATATTCCCGATATCTATGAGATGCCCCGTAACTCCTTGGACTTGAGTTTCTCGAAGAAGATCGGTAAATACGTGGAGGTCAAGGGAGGCGTAAAAGATCTATTGAACTCAAAAGTAGAATATAAACAATTCCTAGAGTTAACAGAGGCTTCCGGAGAGAAACGGGAGGTTGAGCAATTAATCCGTAGCTATCGTCCGGGTGTGACCGTGAATCTAGGTGTAGCCGTGAAGTTTTAATTTGAATTCACTCATATAAACTAAATTCGTTTACTTATGAACAAGTTATTATTAAAAGGTGTGGCCGCCGCTTTCTGTATGGCCACGATGTTTGGAACAACCGCTTGTGGCGACGATGATGATCTCGTAAATGTAGAGCCGCCTGTAGAGGAAACTCAAGATGTTATATTGGAAGGTGAGATTACCTCGGATATGACCTTGAAGGCTGCTGATAACAACCTGTTGAGAGGTTTCGTATATGTGACGGATGGCGTGACCTTGACGATCGAGCCGGGAACGGTAATCAAGGGGGAGAAATCGTCTAAAGGCTCCTTGATCGTCGAGCGTGGCGGAAAGCTCATCGCCGAGGGTACGGCGGAGAAACCGATCGTGTTCACTTCCGACCAACCGAAAGCTTCTCGTACCTATGGTGATTGGGGTGGCTTGATTCTTTGTGGCAAGTCTATCGTGAATAATACGGCTGGCGAGGCTCAGATAGAGGCGGTCCTCGTTCTTACTACGGTGGAAAGGATCCGGAAGATAACTCCGGTATCGTGAAATATGTCCGTATCGAGTTCGCCGGTTATCCATTGGAGCCAAATAAGGAGATCAATGGTTTGACTTGCGGTGGTGTTGGCCGTGGCACTACGATCGAATACGTGCAGGTCTCTTTCTGTGGCGACGACTCATTCGAGTGGTTTGGCGGTACGGTAAACGCAAAACACCTGATTGCTTACAAAGGTTGGGATGATGAGTTTGATACGGACTATGGATTCCAAGGTAAATTGCAGTTCTTGTTAGGCGTTCGCGACCCGAAGCACGCTGATACGTCCAAGTCCAATGGCTTCGAGTCTGATAACGACGCTGATGGTTCCAATAATACTCCACTTACCACTCCGGTCTTTTCTAACGTGACCTTGATCGGTCCGTTCTATGGTGAATCAGCTGGTAAAACGGAAAATGATATCTTTTATGTTACGGAAGACGCGGCTAATGGCGCTAAGTGGATCATTCCAAGCCGCTATGCACATCCGCCGTAACTCTTCCTTGAATGTGTATAACTCGATTTTCGTGGGTTGGCCATACGGTTTGTATCTGCAAAACGCAAATGTGGGTGCGGTTGTTAAGAATGTGATCTTCGCCGGTATGTGGGAGAATTTCAAGGATGAAACTAGCCAAAATTACTTTCAGACAGCAGACTTGAGCAACCTTACTTACGCTTCCAGCAATGATATCATCGCTAAAGATGGTGACTATACATCGATCGTAGCGGATAAGATTGACGGAGCGGATTTCTCTGATACGGCTTTGAACGACGCTTTCTTCGAGAAGGTATCTTATAAGGGAGCTTTTGATGGCAAGAATGACTGGGCCGCTAACTGGACCAACTTCGATCCGAATAACACTGAATATTAATTTAGCTTGACTTTGAATAGGCTGTGAATTTGTTTGGGGCACTGAGGTATCCGGAAAGATCCCTCGGTGTCTTTTCGCATATAATTTAGATAAGAATGTATCATGAATAAAAAGCTATTGTTATTTTCTGCTTTTATGGCGGGGGCCTCATGGACCGTACAAGCGCAAGACTTGGTTTTAAGCGAAGGACAGTATTATACCGATGCCACGCAAACCACTCCATATACGGGTCGTTATACGGAATTTTATGACGATGGTATGCTTAAGATGGAGTTATATTTGAAAGATGGCCGTCCGGAGGAACTTACGTGATTTATTATCCGAGTGGCAAGATCGCGAGGTGCGTTCCTATTATCATGGGATCTTTCACGGAGAATGGCGTACATATAATGAGAACGGACAGCTGATCGGCCTGGCTTCTTATAAGGAAGGGCAAAAGGACGGCCCTTGGCGTATCTGGAGTGATAAGGGAAATTTGTTGTATGAGATGTTCTATACGGCAGGGAAGAAATCTGGTGTCTGGCGTAGCTGGGATGAGGAGGGGAATCTGCTTTCCGAGGAGAATCAATAGGGATAATTGCCGTTTACATACCGTTGTAACGCCATTTACCTCTAATGGTAAATGTTTTTTCCTCTAGAGGTAAATGGCGTTACATCAGTATGTAAACAGTTTTACCTCTAGGTGAAAATACTTTTACTTCTTGATGAAAATATTGGTAAATGTAATTAAATGGAAATCAGCATGCTTACTACTCTTCCTCTTCTCCAAAGTCGAACTCGAAATCGAATCCGTCATCCATGAATTCCGGCTCAGTGAATTGCTCCAGTTCACGACGGTCTTTCTTGGTAGGACGTCCGAGACCTTTCGCACGGTTCACGAAACCGGAGATACGGTTCATCTCCAGAATCTCATACTGATCCGGGGTTGTCACGTTCTCCAAGTAATTCGGGACGAGCTTCGCGCCCACACGATTCTCGATCAATCCGATTACCTTAAAAGAGAAGGTGATCGGCGGTTTACGCACTTGGATCACATCGCCAACCTTGATCATGCGGGAAGGTTTGATCGTTACTCCACCTATCATGATACGCCCTTTCTTGCAAGCTTCCGCGGCTATCGTGCGGGTCTTAAAGATACGGGTCGCCCACATCCATTTATCGATACGTACCTCGTTCATATCTGTATTCTCAGTCTCTTTTTATTTATTATTAATTGATTCATCGTAATCTGGATGCCGGCGAGGCAGAAGCTCTTGATGATCTCTGTCGCACGATCCAATATCTCTGGCATCAATTGCAATTCCTCTGGGGAAATTTCCCTAGCACGTAATCGATCTGTCCGCCCCGTGGGAAATCGCTGCCTATGCCGAAACGAAGGCGGGAATATTCCTGCGTATTCAATAACTGGGCGATATTCTTCAACCCGTTATGCCCGGCGTCGCTACCCTTTGGTTTCAGACGTAAGGTTCCGAATGGCAATGCCAGATCATCTACGACGATCAATAGATTTTCCACGGGAATGTTCTCTTTTTGCAACCAGTACCGAACGGCGTTGCCGCTGAGGTTCATAAAGGTATTCGGCTTTAGCACGATCAAGTCACAGTTTTTCACCCGTATGCGTGCGATTGCCCCGTATCGCTCCTCAGTGAAATTGCCTCCTACGCTCTCTACCAGATGGTTGACAACCCGGAAACCTATATTATGGCGGGTTCCCCAATATTCGGAACCGATATTACCAAGTCCTGTTATCAAATATTTCATTATCCTCGAATCTATAAAAGAAAGGGGAAGAACATTCTATGAATATCCTCCCCTTCATGTATTGTAATAATGTTTTTACCTCAGATTATCCTTTAGCCTGAGCACCACGAGCGGCACGAGTCAATTGAACGGCGCAAACAACAGCGTTTTTAGCTTCATCAATTCAAGACCTTCGAAGTGCAAAGCACCTACCTGCATAGTCTTACCTAAGCCAAGGTGATCCACATTAATCGTCAACTTTTCAGGGATTTGATCGTATATAGCTTTCACTTTCAGTTTTCTCATTTGAAGAGACAACTTACCACCGGCTTTAACACCTTCTGCGTGACCTTCCAAAACAACCGGAACTTCCATTACTACGGCTTTGTCCTTAGATACTTCCAAGAAGTCCA
>ENA-OQAA01000211-OQAA01000211.1-human-gut-metagenome-genome-assembly--contig:-NODE-211-length-42652-cov-2.947466_pt1 | contig 42652 bp, 52 predicted proteins | sample MGYA00242489_ERZ504515 | MGnify/ENA primary metagenome ERZ504515 (study PRJEB26092, sample SAMD00036237) | human gut metagenome | host: Homo sapiens | study: EMG produced TPA metagenomics assembly of... | reverse complement strand
CTGGTGGATTTTTGGTCCGTCTGTACTAGAAACGATGTCCGTCCCCTTCCAGATCATCCTCATAAACGTCCGGCTTGGAGATCAGGTTGATCACATCGAAACGCAGTCCCTTTACCCCCTTTTCCAGCCAGAAGTTACAGTATCATAAATATCCTGACGCACCTCCGGGTTTTCCCAGTTCAGGTCTGCCTGGGTTACATGGAACAGATGAAGGTAATACTCATCTGTTTCCGGAAGGTAGCTCCATGCGTTTCCACCGAATTTTGACACCCAGTTTGTAGGCGGAAGACCATTTTTTCCTTTTTTGAAGATATAATAGTTTCTGTATTTCGGATCACCCTTCAGAGCCTTCTGAAACCACTCATGCTTTGTGGATGTATGGTTCAGAACCATATCCATCATCAGGTACATGCCGCGCTTGGCAGCCTCCCGTACCAGCTCGTCAAAGTCCTCCATAGTTCCGTATCTGGGGTCAATATTTCTGTAATCCGCGATATCGTATCCGTTGTCATACTGAGGAGAGGTAAAAAACGGAGTGATCCACAGATAGTCCACACCCAGCTCTGCCAGATAATCCAGACGCTCAATTACGCCTCTCAGATCTCCGAAACCGTCTCCGTCTGTATCCTGAAAAGACTTGGGATAAATCTGATATACTACTTTTCCGCCTAATTCCACCATAGTTTTTCTCCTTTAGTTTTTCTTTCTGTTTTCACTGTTCAGTGATGTTTTTGATAAAAGCAGCGTAAACAGAATTGATAATACAATACAAAGCGCCATAACTCCAATATATGGAAGCATATACTGGGCTTTCATGAAAAGGAATGCAGGAAGTCCGCCGACACCTACACTGTTTGCAATTACTCCGATCAATCTGGAAATCATTCCTGTAACTCCTGTTGCAAGCATGGCTCCCACAAACGGATACAGATATTTCAGGTTAATACCGAACATTGCCGGCTCTGTAACTCCCAGATATCCGGAAATAAACGCCGGAACACCAACCTCTTTTGCCTTTGCATTTCTTCTGTTGATGATTACAAAAGCCACTACTGCAGAAGCCTGGGCAATATTATTGAGAGCAACAACCGGGAAGGTATAGATTCCGCCTACAGTTTCCGCAGCCTGAAGGTCGATAGGAAACATTGTATGATGAAGTCCTGTAATAACCATAAGTGGATACAGAAGGCCGTAAATACCACTGACGATCCAGCTGAAGGAAGAATCAAAGCCTACCTGAATGATCTTTGCCAGTCCGTCGCCGATCACACGTCCGAAAGGTCCGATCACTGTATGGGCCAGAAGAACCGCCGGCACCAGTGAAAAGAACGGTACTACGATCATGGAGATCATTTCCGGCACATGCTTTTTCAGGAATTTATAAAGCACAGAAAACAGAATTCCAACAAGGATTGCCGGAATTACCTGTGACTGGTATCCTACCATATTGATATGGAAAGCGCCAAAATCCCATGTTTTGATGTCCCCGCCTGTAGCCACTGCCTGCACATAGTCATTGGCTGACATCAGCTGCGGAGAAACCAGAGTAATTCCAAGGACAATTCCGAGAACCGGATCAGAATTCATTTTTTTGCACACAGAATAAGTGATAATTACCGGAAGGAAGGTAAAAATTGCCTCACCGATCAGCCAGAGGAAATTATACACACCGTTCCAGAACGGATACACTGCTGTGATTGTTTTTGTTCCATTTTCCAGAAGCGCAATATCGCCGATAATGTTACGGAATCCAAGAATCAGACCACCTACAATAATTGCCGGGATAATCGGCGCAAAAACCTCTGCCAGGTTTGCCAGAAGGCGCTGAAGAAGATTCAGATTGCCTTTTGCCTCTGTTTTTACTTCTGCCTTACTTACGCCTTCAATTCCGCTTGCCTCTACAAAATCATCATAAAAAGTAGAAACCTTGTTGCCGATAATGATCTGAAACTGTCCGCCCTGAGTAAAGCTTCCTTTTACACAGGAAAGCTCCTCAATCGCCTTCACATCTGCCTGTTTCTGATCTTTAAGTACGAATCTCATTCTTGTTGCACAATGAGTAAATGACACAATGTTTTCTTTGCCGCCCAAAAGCTCCAGCATCTTTTTTGCATCATTTGCAAATCCTGCCATCTTTCCATTCTCCTTATACGTATATCTTTTTTCTTTATTATATTTGTACGTACAACTTATATTTATATATTAATTTATACGTTCATTTATGTCAAATACTTTTGTGTTGTGTTTTTGAATAAAATTTTGACTTTGTTTTTGTGTACTTTGTTCAATAAACTCCCCAGAATTACAGGAAATCACTTCTTATTTATCCTGGATTTTCCGGTTCAAAAAATGTATCTGCCGGATTCAGACTGCCATGTGAAGTCCTGTTCCGCATATATCCGGCCGTCTCCTCACGGAGCGTTTTCCGGGAAGATCCGTACAGAATATACTGCTTTCCTGATCAGTAAAAAATAAAACTGCCCCGGTTTTAAAACAGGACAGTTGTTATTTCCATAAACTATATATAATTCTCAAAAACTCTGCCGGCAGGAATCTGGAACTGCGGCTGAATTCTCCTACAGTTTTCTCTTTGCCAGATCTACAAATCGGAATTTATCCGGCCTGTGACGGGATTCTGTACACTGAAACAGCGTATTATTTTCCAGATATGTGTGGCTTTTTACCACCACGACCATGTTATAATCCCCCATGTCCAACAGTTCATAATCCTCTGCATTTGCCTTCTGCACCGTAATTTCCTTTACCGCATAGCTGATCTGAAGCCCAAGCTCTTCCTCCAGATAACGGTAGACGGACACCTTACATTCATTCAGAGGAAGACGAGGAACAACATCCCTTACAAAATAGTCCTTATCAAGAATAACTGCCTCATCTTTCATGCGCCTTACCCGGATCAGTTCATAAACCTCTCCGTTTACACTCTGCTGAAAAATTTTTTTAATTTTGTGGGAATCCTGCAAAATATCAAGATTTACCACCTCTGTCTCCGCATGGGCATTTGACAGCTTATTTACCTCCTGAAAGCTTGCAATTTCAGAAAGCGGGAACGTATACCTCTGTTTTGGCATTACCAGCGATGCCCGTCCTCTTCCTCTCTGAATATATCCGTTCTGCTCCAGTAAATTCAGGGACTTGCGGACAGTATCCCGGGAAACCTGATAGCTTTCCATCAGACTGCTTTCTGTAGGCAGCCGTTCTCCTTCTGCGATCTGACCGCTTTCGATTTTTTCCTTCCATTCTTTATATATAGTTACATACTTACTTTCTTTCATATGTGCTCCAAACCTTCCACTGCTGTCTTATCCTGCCTCAGTAATTTTCTGCCGCAGGCTGAACCATAAGCCGCACCGCTCTGTTCAGTTATGCCATGCCAGACGCTTTACATCTGCATGGACTTCTCCTGTCATCCAGTCCACATCATTTGTGATCCAGTCCATGATCTCAAGCTGACGCATTTCCCAGGAAACCGTTGCTTCTCTTGAAGCAATCGTTTCCTCTGTTTCCATGGTAGTGTCAATTTCATCATAGCCGAAAATATATCCTCCGGCGCTCCAGATACTGAAATTACTGTCCGGACCGGGATCTGCAGTCTCTCCCCGCTCTGCGACCAGCCTGTCATGGCGGGCCTTGTACTCTTCTTCGCATCCGTCTTTCAGTCTGGTCATAAAACTCTGTGGCGGATCAGTTCTTTGTTTTTTCTCACAATGCCAAATTATGATACATCAGCCGCATATCCTGACCCGGAGTGGAAATCCAGTCAAACGTATCCTGGATTTTTCTGTAAGAACTGCAATTTCTGCCTTTTCCCCTTCTCCTTTGCATCTGTTATCCTGGTTTTCATAATATCCAAAAATCAGATCCTCCGCATTCCAGATACTGAAATTACTGATCTCATTTCTGTCCAGAAATCCGGTCAGCTCCGGCCATATTTCGCCAAGCTTTTTCCTGTATGCGTTCATCTGCCCTTTTTTATTTTCATTGCAAATCCATGTCTTTCCATAAAATCTCCTTCCTGTAAACCGCCTGCTGCTTTATCATAAATTCCTGCCTGTCGCATCATGCCATACTTCCGGACCTGTGTAGATCCCTTGTCATATTTTGTATATGCCAAAAAATAAATATAAAATTCGTACTCTTTTTAACCTGTTCATTTATAATTAAAAAATACATTACTTAAATTTTATCACATGCCTCCTGACTTTTCCAGATATTTGACAGATTCCAAACCGTTCTATATACTTAAATTACTGTTTACACCATTCACTGTAAGAAACCGGGGCTTGTTCCAGAGTACTTCTCACAACAAATTTTACATTTAACAGAAAAACCTTAAAATCATTGTTGCCGGCAGTATCGTTCACACCAGCTGCCCGTAAAAGGAGGCATAAATATGGATTTCTCCACACATTTTCCCATATGGATAAACTGACACCTGCCCAGCAGAAAACAATTTCCCAGACATCTTTTCAGCGGTCTGTCTCTAAAGGGACCGTCCTTCACAACGGCTCTGTAAGCTGTCTTGGAATGCTTCTGATCCTTTCCGGACAGCTTCGGTCATATATCGTATCTGATGAGGGAAGAGAAATCACTCTTTATCGTCTTTTTGAGCGGGACGTATGTATTTTTTCCGCATCCTGCGTGATGCAGAACATCCAGTTTGAAGTTACCATTGAAGCCGAAAAAGACAGTGAAATACTGGTTCTTCCACCCCATATATACAAATCTCTGATGGAAGAATCTGCTCCAATGGCAAACTTCTCCAATCAGATCATGGCAAGTCACTTTTCCGAGGTAATGTGGCTGATCGAACAGATTATGTGGAAAAGCTTTGACAAAAGACTGGCCGCCTTTCTTGTGGAAGAAACTCTTCTGGAAAACACTGATATATTAAAGATCACTCACGAAAAAATAGCCAATCATCTGGGAACTGCCCGGGAGGTAGTCACACGGATGCTCCGCTATTTTCAGAGTGAAAATCTGGTGAGACTGTCCCGTGGAACCATCGAGATCACGGACAAAAAAGGACTGGAAGAACTTTCAGAATGAACATGTTCAATACAAAAACAGGGACTCCTTTTCCGGCCTGTCCACCCTGAAGGAATTCCCTGTTTTTACTTTTTATTTAATTTTACTGAACCATGTCCAGGATCTCTTCTTTTGGCTTCACACCCATAGAGCGATTCTGGATCTGACCGTTCTTGATGACCACCAGCGTTGGGATTGTCATTACCTGAAATTCTGATGCCAGCTCCTGCTGCTCGTCCACATTTACCTTGCACACCTTGATACTGTCATTTTCTTCTGCAATTTCATCCACTACCGGGGAGAGCATCCTGCAGGGTCCGCACCATCCTGCCCAAAAATCCAGCAGAACCGGTTTATTACTGTTCATTACTTCTTCCTGAAAATTATTTTTTGTAATATTTAAAACTGACATATGATCCTCCTCCTGCCCGGTTCTTCATGTTCTCTAAAATCTTTTATCCCGGACATCGCGTATAATTATTATTTCCATTTTTACAGGATTTATTTTCATGCTCTGCTTTTACATCACACTTCTGTATCAGATTTATTTCTGTACCTTTTTCCTCCTGTTTATGTATGTATCATACACGAAGATTCTCGGCCAGTCTGTGACTAAATCACCTTACTTCCATTTTCAATATATTTCAGGCCTTTTCGCATCCTCAGATATTTCTCATATTTTTTTCACAAAACTTGCAGCTTTCCTGTCCGGTTGATAACAACATTCTGTTATTACATTGCCTTCTGTTATTCTTTGTAGTGATGAAAAATTCTCATTTTTATAAGATGCTAACAAAGCAATTCCAAAAGCAGGTCCTATCATTCCTTCCATTTTTTCAACTGAAACGTTAAGAACATTTGCCATTGTTTGAAGCCATACCGGGCTTTTCGCTCCTCCACCTACTACTTTTACACTTCCATATTCCCTGATAGGCAATTTCATTTTTTCTGCCAGTTCTCGAAATCCCATACACAGACCTTCTATAACTGCATAAAACAGGTCTTCCTGGGTAGTAGAAAGATTGATTCCTGTAAATGCTCCTCTCAGTTCTGTATCTGCATAAATTGTTTTTTCACCGTTTAAATGAGGATAAAACATTAATTCATTTTCTGCCATTTTACTAACATCCAGTTCTGTTGTCATTTTATGAAAATTCCTCATTTCCATAATATCACGATTCCACCAGTCAAATGTATTTCCATTACATTGAACTGCTCCCTGAACCAGAAAAGAATATTTTTTATCATCAAAAGAAAACAATATCTTTTTCCCTCTTGTCTGGCTCTCAGACTTCTCTATTGGCATCATAAATATCCCGGATGTCCCCAGGGAAATAACAGGATATCCAAGACCCAGACATCCTGTAGAAATAGCTGTTGCAGGATTATCTCCTGTCCCTACAATCACCTCCACATCTGAACTGAACTGGAATTCCTCAGCTATTTCAGGTAAAATTTTCCCTGCTTTTCGGGCGCTTCCTTTTATTTCCGGATATGTATTTTTTTCTAATCCTATTAGTTGCCTTATTTCTTCTGACCATTCTTTTTTATCAATTCTATAAAGACATGAGGTTGATGCTTCACAGTAGTCTGTTACTGTATTTCCGGTAAGGCAAAATACTAAATAATTCCGGTCCTATCAAAAACTTTTTTATTTTTTCCAAATTCTCCGGTTCATATTTTTTCATCCAGTAAAGATTTGCTGCCGGACTTCCTGTTGAAATTGTTTTAGACAAATATTCCCCTTCTGGAAACTTTCTGATTTTATTTTTTAACTCTGGAAGAATTATTTTTGTTCTTGTATCATTCCACATCATTGCAGGACGGACAGCTTTCCCATCTTCTCCCAGAACAATCAGCGTATGCATCTGACCGGTAACCCCAATTCCAGCCAAAGCACTTGTATCCTGACCTTCCATTATTTTATGGATACCTTTTTTCATAGCAGAATACCAGATTACGGGATCAATCTCACTCCATCCGTCTCCTGCATGCACTGCTTCGTATTCCTCAGAAACCTGTCTGAGAACAGCCTTTTCCGAGTCAATAAGCACCATTTTCATCGCGGATGTTCCCATGTCTATTCCCAAATATGTATGTTTCAAACTAACACCACCTACAGAAGAAATTTAGTGTTCATTAATCATTGTTACCAGCTCCCGTGCCGTCTGCTTACCTCTTCCACTGCCTCCAGGCTTAAATGTATTACATCATGTTCATTATGATTACTTTCATATGCACTTCCAAATGTCTTAATATATTCTTTACGAAGATCAGAGCCGTAATTAATTTTTATCAGTCCGTATTTTTTAGCTTCCCATATAACTTCTTTAGGTATTCCAGATCCACCATGTAAAACCAACGGCACCTTACTCACCTGATTAATTTTCTCCAGAAGTGGTATATCAATCTGAGGATTCAAACATAACCCATGAACATTTCCCACAGACACAGCTAAAGTATCGCATCCTGTCCGTTCCACAAAATCTGCTACCATATCGGGATCTGTTTTACATTCTGCCTCATTTATAATATCCTCTTCTTTTCCCTTCAATGCTCCCAGTTCTGCTTCTACTGGAATTCCATAAAAATGGCAGTAGTCTGCTGCTTTTCTGCATTCCTTTATATTTTCTTCAAAAGGAAGGTGAGATGCATCAATCATAATTGATGTAAACCCCGCATCTATACATGCTTTTACATCCTCAAAAGATTTCCCATGATCCAAATGCAAACCAATAGGTGTCTCTGACTTTTTGACCGCATCTGCTGCCATTTCGGCAATAATCTCCGGATTTGACAATCTCAAATTGTTTGAAGAAATCTGAATATATCCTGGAAGCTCTGCTTTCATTAGCCCATCCGCAATAGCATACGTCATTTCTAAATTTGTCGTATTAAATGCGGGAAGTACATAATGATACCTTTTTGCAAATTCCATTAATTTAAAACCATTTACCAGCCTCATTGTTTTAACCTCCACATTTTTATCTAAATCTGTGCATTAACTCATATAGTTCCTTATATTTTTTAAATTTTTCATTATAATACCGATGCATCTCCGAATCTGGTTTAAAACATTTTTTTATTCTTACTGTCTTTTTTATCCCTGCTTTCAAAGACTTATAGGCTCCTGTAGCAACTGCTGACATCAACATACACCCCAATGTTCCAGCCTCTTCACTTTCCAGAGAATATACCTCCATTCCAAACACATCTGCTCTTATCTGAAGGGTCAGATCTGAAACTGATCCGCCTCCTGTTGCTGCAATCTTTTTCATCTTCGTACCAATTACATTCATTCTTTCATACGCCAGATACATCTGAAATGCCATTCCCTCAAGAATCGCTCTGTATATTTCCTCTGGTTTTGTATGAATTGTTAATCCTGTAATTGTTCCTTTTGCATCCATGGAAAGATCCGGATTTCCTGCCGAGCCAAATTGGGGTAATAACAGTATGTCTGTATGTATATTTTTTGCCTTATCCTCCATTTCTCCCCAAAAATCCTTACCCTGTTTTTGGCACTCCATAGATATACCCTGAAAAATAGTATCTCTTGCCCAGTTTTTCAGTATTCCACAGGTAGTTACTTCAATACTGGATAAATATGTATTGTTCAACACATACGGAATACAGGTAAAATTATTTTGTATCATATAAGGAGTCATTTTTATTTCCGGCAGCATTGTAAACATAAATTCACAGGTACCCATGCCAATTTCGCCGTTTTCTGAAGATATCAATCCACTCCCCAGAGCCGCACAGGTCTGATCGTGCCCACCTGCTATTACTTTTAGCTCATGATTTAATCCCAGTCTTTCAGCTATCTCCGGCAAAACAGTTCCAATAACTGTAGACGGTGCCACAGGTACGGACATCTGTTGTAAAGAAATACCAGCTGCCCCCAGAAGTTCTTCTGACCACTCCTTTTTTCTGATATCAAAAGCCATACTTCTTGCCGCCGAGGAATAACTCACCATTCTTTTTCCTGTAAGGATATATCCAATAAAATCTTCATAATATAAAATAGCTTTTGCTTTTTTTATCACATCTGTATTCTGATTCAGCCACATATATTTCGGAAGACCATATAATTCATTTGGCGGAAGCCCTGTTATTTCAAAAATATGCTGTGCTCCAAAATGCTGAATCAATTCCTGAATTTCTGTGATTCCCCTACAGTCTCCGGTAAGCATCGAATTGGCCAGAATATTATTATTCTCATCAAGACATACAACTGATTCGCCAAGACTGGCTACTGCCAAAGCTTCTATATTTTCCGGACAATTTTTTCCGGCTTCTGATAAAATAATCTTGACATTTTCCAGAACCACTTCAGGATTCAGTTCTCTAAATCCATCCCTTCCCTCTTCCCGATACTTTCTGGATGATCGAAAAATCACATGTCCTTCCAAATCATATACCAGCAGCTTACATCCACTGGTTCCTATATCAATTCCTGCAAAAGCCATTTTTCTCACTCTTTCGTTTTTGTTTTTCTTACTACATCAATAACGACAGCAACAAGAATAATAATGCCTTTAAATACTTCCTGCCAGAAAGAATTGATGCCCATAAGATTCAGACCGTTTGTGATTACCCCAATAATTAAAACTCCAATAAAAGTTCCTCCAACAGTACCAACACCGCCTGACATACTTGTTCCGCCAATAACAACAGCTGCAATAGCATCCATCTCAAATCCACTTCCCAGAGTTGCAGCTGCACTTCCCAGTCTTGCTGACCAGATCAATCCACTGAGCCACAGAAAAGACCAATAAGAACATACGGAAGCATATTATATTTTTTTACATTCACTTCCGGAATACTGAGCTGCCAGTTTATTTCCACCAATCGCATAAATATAGTATCCGAAACGTGTACGGTTCAATAAAAACCATGTAAATACCAGAATCACTGCAGCATAAATAATAATAACAGAAATTCCTCCTATGGAAGTATTGCCAATAGCTGTATAGGAATCATCTCTTACACGAATAGTAACTCCTCCCGAAATAATTTCCGTAAGCCCACGTCCAATACTCTGTGTTGCTAAAGTTGCTACAAAAGCAGGTACCTTTAAATAAGAAATTGCAATACCATTTACAATACCTACCAGGGCACCTACCATAAGGCAGATACAAATTGTTGGTCCTACCGGAAGCCCCATATTTGTCATCATATAAGCCCAATAATGCCTGACAGACCTACTGTAGATCCAACAGAAATATCAATCTCTCCCATAAGAATTGCCATCAGCATTCCACAGCTGATAATCGCATTTACAGAATTAGATTTTAGTAGATTTAATATATTCGAAGTTGTCAAAAATCTTGGCGTAGATATGGTAACAACTATGATTAAAAGAATTAAGCCAATAATTGTTCCTATATTTCGTTTAAAAAAATACATGCCTGGTATTCTTTTTTTCTCTGTATGCATTTCCAGACCTCCTGCTTCTTTTTTGTCTACTGTTTTTGTTAAATAAATATTATCTCTGTGTTGCCAGCTTCATCATCGTTTCCTGAGAAAATTCATTTTCACTGATCTCTCCTGTAATCTTTCCCTCACACATCACATAACATCTGTTGCACATATTAATAATCTCCGGAAGTTCTGAAGAAATCATAATAATACATACGCCACTTGCAGCCAACGCATCAATAATTGCATAAATCTCTGCCTTTGCTGCAACATCAATTCCCCTTGTAGGCTCATCCAGAATAATCACTCTTGGATTATTTGCCAGCCATTTACTTAATACGACTTTTTGCTGATTTCCTCCACTTAAATTTCCTGTAAGCTGTTTTGAAGATGTAATTTTAATAGAAAATTTTTTTCTGTACTCTTCTACCATTGAATTCCACTCTTTATTTTTTACACGAATTCCTTTTACAAAATCCTTCAAACAGACAAGACCCATATTGAATTTCACATCATTTTTCAGGATAAGCCCTTCACCACGTCGATCCTCTGAGACATAAGCAATACCATTTCTGATTGCATCTTTCGGATTTTTAATTTCAAGAGACTTCCCATCTAACTGTACCTCTCCATTCTTTTTAGCATAAGCTCCAAAGACTGTTTTCATTAATTCTGTTCGTCCTGAACCTACCAGTCCGGCAAAGCCTACAATTTCTCCATATCGTGCTGTAAAACTCGCATTACTGAAATATTTTTTCATGAGAAAGATTTTTTACCGATAATGCTATTTCCCAATGTGATGCTTGTTTTTTGTATAAAACTATCCAGTTCTCTTCCTACCATCAGATTAATCAAATTATCTTTTTCTGCTTCTTTTGTTTTAATATCTCCCACCATTTTCCCGTCACGAAGCACTACTATTCTGTCTGTAATTGCAAATAATTCTTCTAGTCTGTGAGAAATATAAATGATGCCTATGTTTTTTTCTGAAGCAGCTGAATAATTCCAAACAAAATCTCCACCTCTCCCTGTGATAAGGAAGATGTTGGCTCATCCATTACTACAATTTTAGCTTCTGCTGAGATTGCTTTTATGATTTCAACCAATTGCTGCATTCCCATTGTCAGGCTTCTGACTAACTGATCTGCCCTGAGGTTCAGGTTAAGATCATCAATCAGTTTTTGTGTCTGTCTTTCCATCTCAGGTACATCTACCAATCCAACTTATTTCTTGTTCTCTCCCAAAAATACATTGGCAGCAATAGTTCTATCCGGAACAAGAACAATTTCCTGATGAATGATTCTGATCCATTTGCACCGGCTACTGCAGCAGAAGATATATTCTTTACCTCTCCCATGTATACGGATTTCTCCCGAATCAGCTTTATAAATTCCACCCAAATTTTAATCAGAGTTGATTTTCCTGCACCGTTTTCACCGAGGATAGCAACGACCTCTCCTTCATTTACAGAAAGCTTCACACCGTTCAACACAATATTGGATGAAAATGCTTTGGTTATATCATTCATTTCCAACAACTTTGTTTCGCTCATATTTATGCTTCCTCTCATAAATTCTTTAAAAAATTGGGCGTTGCAATACACCCGCAACGCCCTGCTTTAATCCAGCTGTATTTAGCCGAATGTTTCCATATCAATTACTCTTCCAGAGAATCCCATGCGTCCAGGTCATAATCATCAATGTTGTCTGCAGTAATGCTGTAGGACTCAATCGCTGTATTAAATTCAATTTCTTTCCCTTCCAGAAGATCTATTGCTTCTTTTACTCCAAGATATCCCATATAGGTAGGTCTTTGTGCAGATGTCTGAACCATAGTTCCATCTTTGACTGCATGCTTTCCAATAGGCGCTCCATCTTTTCCAAGAATATCAATTTGACCTGTTTTTCCGGCATCTTCTACCGCCTGTACTGCTCCCAGTGCAGAAGTGTCATTAATGCAATAAATAACATCAATATCATCATGAGCCTGAAGTGCATCTGACACTACATTAAACGAAGTTTCTGTTGAACCTTCTCCTTCTACTACCTGTACTTCTTTAAATGCCTCAGCATTTTCTGTATTATCCTTTATTCCTTTCCAGAAGCCATCTACATTAATAATACAGGATTCTGCAGTCTGCAAATGAACAACCAGTACATTTGCTCCATCCGGATGATTTTCTGCTACCCACTGACCTGACAAATAGCCAAGCTGGGTATTATCTGAAGCAATGATTCCATCTACCAGCTCATAATCATCTTCTGTAATAACATTATCAATATTAATAACCTTTACTCCTGCATCCTTACATGTCTGAAGTACAGTCTGCGCTCCTGCTGAATCGTAGGGAATATAAATCAATGCATCAATTCCACTGGCAATCATATCGTCAATCTGAGAAGCTGCTGTGTTGGATCATTCTGAGGATCAAAATAAATCAACTCATTTCCTGTCTCATCACAGGCTTTTTGTACTCCATCAAGAACAGCTGTAAAATATTCATTTGTCAATGTATACGGTGAAAATCCAATTGTATAACTCTCTTTTTCATCAGCTTTTACTGTAATACCTGACACCATAGATACTGCCATTGCTCCTGTAAGAAGCACTGCCATAAACTTTTTCTTCATATCTGAAAACCTCCCTTTGTCTTATAATTTTGTTTGTTTTTGGAATTGGCCGTTTCCTTTTTGTTTATATGAACATATTATCATAACATTTTTTTTAATTCAATGTGATTAATTACCAATTATACTTATTATATTTTGTGCATTTCATCTTTTAAGTGTTTGATTTTCTCTATTATATTGTTTGTATTTAAGTTATTTTTCCCTGTTTCCCTCTCATTTTTCATAGTTTTTCACACTTTCCCCAGGCACATAATGTTCGTTTTTAGTTCGCAAAATGTTCGTTTTTAATTCATGGAAATTTATGGAATAAATTGTTTGTTTGAACAAAAAAAGTCTGATACAGAACATATTTCTGTACCAGACCTCAGAGCCTTACATTTATTCTGTTATTCTGCAATCATCACATTTACGCGATGACGCTTCATTAAAATCATTCCTTCTTCATCTATCCCTGCGTCTGTTATTAATCCATCTATTTGAGACAGACTTCCAAATTCATTCAAATCATATGTATTAATCTTAGAAGAATCAGCAAGTACATAAACCTTTTTGGCAACTGAAAAAAGGGAACTCTTTAGCCGTGCTTCCGGCGAATATCCGTCATATAACTTTCCATCTGTACCAATAGCTGCTGCTCCGATAAAAGCAATATCCAGCTGATAATTTTTTAACTGTTCTTCTGCCACCGGACCTGAGCTGCAATTTGTAATTCGAATCATATCGCCTCCCAACATAATGACCGACAGATTTTCGAACTGCAACGCCTGTTCCGCAACTTTAAGATGATTTACAACTACCACGGCCTTCGTTTCCTCATTCAAATAATTAAGAATGATTCTGGTAGTTGAGCCTGCATCTACAAATATCCTCTGACCACTTCGTATCATTGTTGCCGCCATAGCTGCAATTTTTTCTTTTGTTTCTTTATGAGCAATTCTGGCTTCATCAAATGAAATCATTCTTACTACAGGCTGATTACCCAATTCAGCACCTCCATGAGTTCTGGAGATGTTATATTGACGAGCCAGAAAATTCAAGTCTCTCCTTATTGTCATTTCTGATATTCCAAATCGCTGCGCTAAATCAGTAACTGTTACTTTATGCTGTCTCTGTAGTATTTCCAGAATAGCAAGGCATCTCTCACTCTTCTTCACAGGAGTACCATCCTTTTCAAATATTTACCTGTTTCTATTATAGCATCTAGGTAAGCTTTTTCAAGCGATTTTATATTAGCTTAATCAGATCTTCCTGTGACTAAATCACCTTACTTCCCTGTACTTCTGTATTTTTCCACAACCAGGGTCAGGCACACAAACACCACTCCGAACACAAGCTGAATACCAACCGCCTGGTATATCTGTATTTTTGCACTGCCGGTCAGTACGGTAAACTCTCCCAGAATTTCATTTGCAGTCTCATACCAGTATACAGGAAGAAACTGACTGACATTTTTTACCCCTGTGGAAATATAGTCCAGAGGAACAAATACTCCGCAGAGGAAACACATTCCTAGCGAAATAATGTTCATGGTTCCTGTCAGCGCATCCTTATTTGTTACAAGACTTCCTGAAAAATAAGCAATGGAAAGAGCTACAAAAAACAGGGCGGCTGTATTCATAACAAAATATCCCCAGTTCCCGTTTGCACACAACTCTTTTCCATACCAGATCAATGCTACCAGAATAATCAGTACAAACAGGGCTGTGCCGGTCACGATCATACAGAGGATTCCCTCCAAAGCCTGGTGTCTGGAAGAAACCGGAGATGCCAGCATTCTGTGCTTCAGACCTTTTTTACGAAAAACAAGCAGCACATTTCCTATCACAAAACCCAGCAAAGCCAGCGCCAGGTACGGAACATACCGAAAATAATAAATATACTGGTGCGGCCCTCCTGACCCTGATGACCTGTCGAGCTCCACTCTCACCGGTATGTCTTTTATGAGAGCATCTGCCATTTCCTTCTCTGTAAATCCTGCTGCCTGAAAGGTTCTTGCATTGTTCAGAAAGCTGTTGATCTGCTGATCCACATAAATGCCGGAATAGGTATCCGGAACAGTGGTAACAGGAAGCATTCCTCCACTCACAATACATTTCCGATAAAAATTTTCCGGGATTCTTACAATATACTCCACATCACGGTAAAAAAGCTTTTCCTGCATAGCAGAAATGTCATTTTCCAGTGGTATCACTTCATGAAAATTATCCAGGTATGTACTCAGTGCCAGAGCGAGCATTCCTCCGTCTTCATCCGCAATTCCTATTTTCAAGGACTCTGCCTGAAAACTTTTCTCCGTCTTTCCTGCCGCTGACTGCATCAGAAGCGTGCAGGCAAAAAAGATTGCCACATACATAAGTATCAGCCATCTGCTCTGTCTGATTACTTTCATATAGCCTTTAAATACTGTCATAGCGAACTCTCCTTACTACCAAAAATGAACCGGCCGTCAGTACCACAGCCATAAGCAGAAGCGTCATAAGATTTGTCTTCATTCTCACCGGATCATCATAAACATTAATGCAGTAAAATGCATCTGTGATCAGAGCTGCCGGATTCAGTTTATTGATGATCGGCATATTCTGGTCTACTGCAAATTTAATTTTGGAATTCATTAAGCCTGCAAGAGTACTTCCTGTCATGGAAATGCCCAACATGATCGCTACCTTTATATTTTCGCTTAACTTTGACGCACTGGAAACAAAAACTCCCATACTGACCCCGACAATACACCCAACCAGGGAAACCAGGAGCATCTGCGCCATACTTCCCTGAAATTCCATACGAAGAACATATCTCAGATAAAGCAGGAGAATCACTACGTTCAGGAAATGGATAAAAAACGAAGTCAGCATTTCTGTAAGGATCATAGTCATTCTGTGTACAGGTGACACACACTGCCTTGCCGCAAGATCTGTCACATTTGCCTGAAGCCAGAACGCTGATCCCATTCCCACAAAGCAGCCATAAAGGCAGGCCATACCTACCAGAGCATAAAAAAACACAGAATTATTATTTGTACTTTTTCCTCCAAGAGATACATTTTCCACAATTTCCTTATAATCCGACATGGCTGCCACTGCCTGCTCCATATTTTCCGGATGGATCTCTGCCACGGTTTCCAGCGTATTCTTACCGTTCAGGTAGCTTTCCAGAAGGCTCTGCATCACACTTTGCGCCATTCCGCTTTTTGCAACCTGCAGATAAGGTGTGTCTGCTCCGAAAAAAATCCCGTCCAGCTGTCTTTCCTTCAGCTGTTTCTTTGCCTCCGTTTCTGTCATAGTCTCCACATGGATAAGAGTTCCACCTTTTTCAATTTCCTCAAGATACTGAGAAAAAACAGGATTGCCCGCGCCTTCCTCTACATATCCGCCTGAACAGTCTCAAAATCAGACTCTGACATATTTCCAAATCCAAAGTAAAACAGAGTTCCCATAATAAGGGGAAAAATACAGGGCCAGAATATAATGTTAAAGTTCTTTATTTTACGGATAATGCTGTATTTAATTAACTGAACCATAAACCTTTCCTCCTAATCCCGAAGCTCTTTTCCTGTAATTTCCAGAAATACATCATTAAGAGTAGGAATCTCTGAGTAAACTCTTCCAAAGCTGATCTCCTGCTCTTCCAGATACCGCAGGATTCTCACAAGATTATGCTTTGCCTCTGTGCACTGCACCCTGAGAATATCATTTTCATAATCCACCTTAAATACATGGGCCAGTTCCCGAATCTGTACAAGCTGCTCTTCTTTCAGTACAACAGCCTCTACCGTCACCTTTTCCCCTGTTTTTATCATTCCTGTCAGCTGTTCCTTTGTTCCTGATGCAATACTTCTTCCATGATCCATAATTGCTATTCTTGTACAGATCTGCTCCACCTCTTCCATATAATGAGAAGTATAAATAATAGTGGAGCCCTGTCTGTTCAGCTGCTGGATTCCTTCCAGAATCCGGTTCCTGCTCTGAGGATCCACAGCTACAGTAGGTTCATCAAGAATGATCAGCCGTGGTTTATGTGCGATTCCACAGGCAATATTCAGACGTCTCAGAAGCCCTCCTGAAAGCTTCTTTGGGCGTATTTTCCTGTAATCCTCAAGTCCCACAAATGCAATTGCTTCCTCCACAAGCTGTTTCCTTTTTTTCCTGTCGTTTATATACAGGCCGCAGAAATAGTCAATATTCTCATACACAGTAAACTCATCAAATACTGCCACATTCTGCTGTACAATACCAATCTGCCTTTTTGCCTCATAATTATCAGGCTCCATCTCCTTACCAAAATCCGGATGCTTCCCTTATCATATTTTAAAAGAGCAAGTATGCAGTTGATGGCCGTTGTTTTTCCCGAACCGTTTGGTCCCAGAAGACCAAAGATTTCTCCCTCCCGGATATCCAGGTTCAGGTGATCCAAAGCCACCAGAGAACCATATCTTTTTACCAGATTTTCTATATGTACAATTCCTTCTTTTGCATAATCTGTTCCGCTCATCTTTTTCCTCCCGATAAATTTTTATTTTCTGTTTCCTGTCTGTAAAGGAGCAAATATAAAATTCTTCGCAGACAAATATGCCATATACATACACCAAAATATGCGAACCTCTGTATGTGTCCCCCTGCAAAGACACGTAAATAAAAGCTTTTGTTTATTTTCAGGCTCCATACCTGCTGCTTATCCTGAGCATGAAAAAATTATAACCTTTGACAGCTTCTTCTGGTAGTGAATACCGTCATTTTCTCATATGACAAATGTCACTTTCTTCTTTTCTTCCTTTGTTTTCTTTGCCCCGGTGATTGTTTTGTATTATACTGAAACCATCTGGAACATAGGATCCATAAGGATTCTTAACAGAAATAATAATCAGGAGAGGAACTGTCATGCGCCATCTTGAGAATACAGGATTACTTATCTTATCAGGTTTCTTTTTTCTGTTTTTTCAGAAACCGGATTATACTTTTATCTGCGCTTTTCTTCTGAGTGTGGGAACCTGCTGCGCAGGCTATTTCTCTGAATCAAAAAAGCTGCATCTGTTTCTGTGCGCAGCCTTCATGGCTGCTGCTCTTGCATTACCTGAAATGTGCGCATTTTTCCTGCAGTATTTTATGTTCCGATTCAGGATCATTTTTATCTTCCTGCGCTTGCAGGCTGCTTTCTTTACCTTTATATAATCCGGACAATAAACTCAAATATCTTTCTTTTTTCCTTCTGGGGCATCCTGTTCTTTATTGTGGCATTTTTCCTTCAGTTCCGCACCGAATCCGAAGAAAAGCTCAGACAGGATTTTATGAAGCTGCGGGACGACAGCACAGAAAAAAATCTTCTTCTGGAAGAAAAAAATCATATGCTTGTGGAAAAGCAGAATTATGAAATATACACAGCTACATTAAAAGAGCGAAACCGGATTGCCAGAGAAATCCACGACAATGTAGGTCATCTCCTGTCCCGTTCTATTCTGATCACAGGAGCCGCAAAAGCAGTCAGCAGCTCTGAGGCTGTTTCTCCTCTTCTGGACAGTCTGGATATTTCTCTTAACCAGGCAATGACCAGTATCCGCACAAGCGTCCATGATCTTCATGATGAATCCGTCAATCTCAGGGAATCTGTGGAAGGACTGATCTCAGAATTTCAGTTTTGTCCTGTTTCTCTGGATTATGATATGGGACTTGAAATTCCCCGTGAGATCAAATACTGCTTTATCAGTATTGTAAAAGAGGCTCTTTCCAATATGGTGCGGCACAGCAACGCCACCGGCGCACATATTGTCATGCGTGAACACCCTGCCTGTATCAGCTTTGTATCGAGGATAACGGAAACCTTCAAAAAAATCCCTGCGACTTTCAACGTTCTGCCGCAAATAAAACATCCGGGACTTTTTTCGGAACTTCTTTGTCTCAGCAGGTTACAGAAGCTGATAATTTTTCCCCACAAAACAGAGGAATGGGACTTTCCAATATCCGGGACAGACTTATCCCTTTACATGGAACTGTTCAGATCACCACGGACCATGGCTTCCGTATTTTTATTACCATCCAAAAGAACAGGAGACCTAAACTATGAAAATTGTAATTGTCGATGATGATATTTTTGTTTCCGGCGCACTGACAACCATTCTGGAAGCCAGCGGAAAAGTTACTGTTGCTGCTTCCGGTACAGACGGAAAAGAAGCTGCAGAATTGTACAAAATCCATCAGCCGGATGTACTTCTTATGGATATTCGAATGAAAGAAAAAAGCGGACTTGATGCGTCCGCTGAGATACTGGAAGAATTTCCTGATGCGAAAATCCTTCTTCTTACTACCTTTTCTGATGACGAGTATATTGTAAAGGCCCTGAAGCTTGGGGCAAAAGGCTATCTGCTGAAACAGGATTATGCAAGTATCCTGCCTGCTCTTGAGGCAGTCTGTTCCGGTCAGACCGTTTTTGGCACAGAAATCATGTCCAGAATTCCGGAGCTTATTCATTCCGGTTCTTCCTTCCATTATGAAGATTATGATATCAGCCGCCGGGAACTTGAAATTATCCGTCTTATTGCAGACGGGCTCAGCAATAAGGAAATCGCCTCACAGCTTTTTTTAAGCGAAGGAACCGTTCGTAATTATCTCAGCTCTATTCTGGATAAATTACAGCTGAGAGACCGTACTCAGGTTGCTGTTTTTTACTACAAACACAAATAAAAACTGTTTTCCTCTTAAATCAGCAATAAAACCGGGAAATAAAAAACGGAATCCCGGCACAGATTCCGCTTTCCAATTTTGTGATTATACATGATCCTACATTTCTCCAGCATAAAGACAGCAGCTTTTCAGAAAATATGCCGTTATTCTGAAAGAACTTCCGGCTTATAAATAACTCTGAGTCATCAGTCCAGAACCTCATCAATCAGTTCTGCAGCGTCTTCCAGGCGTCCAGAGCCTCTGTAAGGGCATCCATTCCGGCGCTGTCTGTGTCCGTATCCTCAGATTCAGACAGCAGCTCTGCCAGCTCATCTTTTAAAGTATCCAGCTGCTCCAGAATTTTCTGAAGTGTTTTGTTTTTATCAGCATCTCCATTTAGATTGATTAATTTTCCCATTCCGTTATTCCTTTCCGTTTCTTTTTAGTTAATTAATGGTTTCCACATCCACCTTGCGGTTTCTGCCTTCTGTTTTCCAGATCATCAGATGCACCTTATATTCTACAGAATCCTTTGCATACAAAAAAGGCTCTTCTTTCAGCATTTCCACCTTTTTGCCGGAACACTCCAGTTCTCGTTTTCTTGCTTCCGCCCTTTCCTGTATATTTCGGATCTTTGTCTGTTCTGCAGTTTCCTCTTCCTGTAAGCCACCCTCTTTTCCATCTGTGGAAAAGCTGTGTTGCTCCTTTTTTTCTGTCACAAACTGCCGGTCCTGATATACGGCCGCCGCCTGAGCCAGTTTTCTGTCTATAAGATCTACAAGCTCTGTATGCTTTGTCCTGTGCAGCATACAGGCAATTTTCCTTGCGATCACCCTTCCCGGAACATAAGAATACACCTTCAGCCATCTGATAAGACTGTGGTCCCCTGCTTCCTGCGCCAGTTTCATCATTTCATTAAGCGCTTTTTCAGATACTTTCCACTTAGGGTAAGAAGGCACAATATACTTTTCTGACACCGCAGGATAACAGCAAAAATTTAATGGAGGAAATTCTGCCAGATAAGAAAGCTTTTCTTCTTCCTCCGTGCAAAATTCTTTTCCAAGATATTCTCTTTTATCCCTTAAAATAGCAATACGATATTCCAGCTGTCTCAGATATTCATACTCCTTTACCCAGAAATGGCCTGTTTTCCCATAATTAAAAAGATGAGTTTCCAAATCCAAATCTCTGAAAAAAACAGTAAATACAGAATTTCCCTGATGGACGATCAGGATATACTGATTTCCCCTTTTCTCAAGATCTGCTTTTAACTCCCCCTCAAAATCAGGCTCGTAAGTACCTGTCAGCTTTGCCTGCCGGAAAATCAGAAAGCTTTCCACAGCATCATTCATCAGATAGACAAGACGAATATCTCCCTTATCTGTTTCCGGCAAAACAAGTTCAAATACACCCTGGGAGATCAGAAGCTTCAGTTTTTCGTATTCCTCCTGAAACGGAATTGTTATCTCTGCTTCCATGTTCTTTTTAACTTCCATTCATTATTCCTGCATTTTTCCTGTCTGTAAAATTTTCCCACAAAACTGTACAGTATATACTTATTTTTCATATGGCTTCGCAGCATACGAATCCCCTTGGCATAAAACTATAAATGAGGCAATACAGAATTTTGCACAATATACGTACGTTGTGTTGTTTTTCAGAAATACGTATTCGTAATTCTGTTAATAATATACCGCGGAACACTCTGCCTGTCTACGGCAGTTTCGTAAGTTATAAAAATTTTGTAAAATCTGAAAATCCAGTTGCAGCTTCACACCAAATTTTTATTTAAATCTCTTTACATATTAATGTATACTGCCTTTTACCAGGAAAAACAACACATCTGTCTGCTACAAGTGCCTGGAAATCATGTCAGCCATGCGACGCACCTCGCAAACACTTTTTGTAAGGTATCACCAATATTTTTGTGGACAAATTATTTTTTTATGTTAAAATTAAATTAGTTGTATCGCAATAATAATTAATTTTATGGAGGAACAAAAAAAAGTGTACAAAATCATTTAAAAAGGAGGCACTCTGTTATGAAGAACACCAAAAATGCAGACATTTCCAACATTTATCGTCTGGATGGGCAGGTCCTATCATGAAAGCAATCCCTTTTGGTCTTCAGCATATTCTGGCAATGTTCGTTGCCAATCTTACGCCGATCACTATTATTGCCGGTGCAGGAGGTCTTAAACAGGCTGAAATTGCCATTCTTCTCCAAAATGCCATGTTTGTTGCAGGAATTGCAACACTGATCCAGCTTTACCCAGTCTGGAAAATTGGATCCCGCCTTCCTATTGTAATGGGAGTCAGTTTCACCTTTGTAACAGTACTCAGTACAGTTGCCGCCAATTACGGATATCCTGCAGTTGTGGGCGCAGTCATGATTGGCGGTATTATGGAAGGTACGCTGGGATTACTGGCAAAATACTGGAAAAAAATTATTTCTCCAATTGTTGCCGCATCCGTTGTAACTGCCATCGGATTCTCTCTTTTTACTGTTGGTACAAGATCTTTCGGCGGAGGATACTCAGACGACTTTGGTTCTGCCCAGAATCTCATTCTCGGAACCATTACGCTTCTGGTTTGCCTGATCTGGAATATAAAAGCAAAAGGATACTGGAAACAGCTTTCCGTTTTAGCAGGCCTGATCGTAGCTATATCGTGGCTGTTTTTATGGGAAAAGTAGATCTCTCTGTTATCTTTTCCGGAGGAATCATTTCCTTCCCGAAAATCATGCCATATGCGCCTGAATTCAATCCCGGAGCTATTTTCTCTGTTGCAATCATTTTCCTTGTTTCCGCAGCAGAGACAATCGGCGATACTACAGCAATGGTTTCCGGCGGTCTGGACCGTGATATTACAACAGAAGAAATTTCAGGCTCCCTTGCCTGCGACGGTTATGCCTCTGTATTTTCTTCCTGTCTGGGATGCCCGCCGGTTACGTCCTTCTCTCAGAATGTAGGACTTATCAACATGACAAAGGTCGTAAACCGTTTCACCATCATGACCGGTGCCGTTTGCATGATCCTGGCCGGACTGCTTCCTCCTGTAGGAAACTTTTTTGCTTCCCTTCCGGATTCTGTTCTCGGCGGATGTACTATTATGATGTTTGGAACCATCCTGACTTCCGGAATCCAGATGATAGCAAAAGCAGGTTTTACCCAGAGGAATATTACCATCGCTGCTCTTTCTCTTTCCATAGGTATTGGATTTACCACAGCAAGCGAAATCGGTATCTGGCATATTTTCCCGGAAATACTTCAGTCTGTATTTTCCGCAAATGTAGTTGCTGTTGTATTTGTAATGGCAATTATATTAAACTTAATTCTCCCAAAAGATATGGAGATTAAACACATTCAGTAAAACAGTATACAGAGCTTATTAATTCCGGTACATATTGAACCCTCCATAAAAGAAAACCCGAAAATGCTGTACAGAAAATCTGTAAAGCATTCTCGGGTTTCTTTTTTATAACTCCTTATCTGCAGATATTTGCTGATACAGCCGATACCCTTTCTTATTCTCCCGCTTTACAGCAAGCAGCATTTCATCTGCTTTCTGTGACAGCTCTTCATAAGTCACACCATGATCCGGAGCTACTGCAATTCCAAAAGAAGCAGAAACATTGATCACTACTCCGTCTTTTTCATAATTTCTGTCACATTCCTTTACAAGACGTTGAAATACATACTCCATTCTCTCAAATCCTCTTGTATTGGGAAGGAAAGCCAGAAATTCGTCCCCGCCAAATCTGCCTACAATGTCACCACTGCGGAACTGATTGGAAAAAATACCGGCCATTTCAACCAGTACCTCATTTCCATACTGATGCCCAAAGGTGTCATTAATAGCTTTAAAGTTATCATTAGAACTTTGGGATCAAAGGCTATTTTTTCTGATTCAAGCGCGGCATCTCTATTATCTATACACAACATATGATACCCATGTTATATTTTTACCTAAGGGTATAAAAGCAGGCCTCCGAAGAGACTCATCTTTAATGGTCTCCATCTTGGCTGCCATTAACCATTAGGGCGCATCAGAAAAATGACCAGATTCTCCCTGTACCACATTGATGTCATCGTCATTTAACTTCCGCTTGTAAGTAACACTGACGACATTGCCCACACAGCAGGTGGTTTATTTGTTTTTCAAAGTTTCGTTTTTCGGAGCAGCCAAAAGCTCCACAATGTAAAACAGGGCCTTGCCCTAACAAAAAAGAGCACTCTTTGAAATTTTTCTTTCAAAAAGTGCTCAAATCATCGGTTTCCCGATATAGTTCGCAGATAACAACTCTTCACCACGCTTCATGATACTTCGTGGTTATTTCTAAAATTGTTGTCAAAATGAATTTTTGCTGTCAGATCTGAAGGTCATTTCTTATCCTTAGTAGAGCTTCGCTCCTGCCGGAATATGGTCATCCACCATCAGAAGATGAAGTTTTTCTTCTCCCTCTTCCTCATGGATTGCAGATAACAGCATACCACAGGATTCAATTCCCATCATAGCTCTTGGAGGCAGATTTGTGATAGCGATCAGTGTTTTTCCAACCAGTTCTTCCGGCTCGTAATAAGCGTGAATACCGCTTAAAATCGTACGATCTGTGCCTGATCCGTCATCCAGAGTGAACTGTAACAGCTTCTTGGATTTCTTAACAGCTTCACATGCTTTTACCTTTACAGCTCTGAAATCAGACTTGCTGAAAGTCTCAAAATCAACTGCTTCCTCAAACAATGGCTCAATCTGAACCTTTGAGAAATCAATTGCCTCTTTTACAGCCTCCGGAGCTTTTTCTGCTGCAGCTTCGCAGCTTTTTTGGACTCTGCACCGCCGATCGTTTTCATGGTCGGGAAAAGCAGCACGTCTCTGATCGCCTGGCTGTCAGTAAGAAGCATGCACATACGGTCGATTCCGAAGCCGATTCCACCTGTAGGAGGCATACCAAGCTCCAGAGCATGCATAAAGTCTTCATCTGTTGTGTTTGCTTCCTCATCTCCCTGCGCCAGAAGCTCTTCCTGAGCTTTAAAACGCTCGCGCTGGTCAATAGGATCGTTCAGCTCGGAATATGCATTTGCCATTTCCCATCCGTTCATAAAGAACTCAAAACGCTCTACATAATCCGGATTTTCCGGTTTTTTCTTTGTAAGCGGAGAAATCTCCACCGGATGATCCATAACAAAGGTAGGCTGGATCAGATGATCCTCTACAAACTCCTCAAAGAAGAGATTCAGGATATCGCCCTTCTTATGGCGCTCCTCATACTGTACATGATGCTCGTCCGCTGCTGCTCTTGCTTCTTCCAGGGTATGGATCTCATTGAAATCAACACCTGAATACTTTTTAACAGCATCAAGCATGGTAATTCTTTCAAACGGCTTGCCCAGATCCATCTCAATTCCGTTATAGGAAATCTTTGTTGTTCCCAGAACTGCCTGGGCAACATAACGGTAAAGATTTTCTGTCAGATCCATCATGCCGTGATAATCTGTATATGCCTGATAAAGCTCCATCAGTGTAAACTCCGGATTGTGACGGGTATCAAGACCCTCATTACGGAATACACGTCCGATCTCATATACTTTTTCAAGTCCGCCTACAATAAGGCGTTTCAGATAAAGCTCCAGAGAAATACGGAGCTTCAGATCCTCGTCAAGTGCATTGAAATGTGTTTCAAAAGGTCTTGCAGCGGCTCCGCCTGCATTGGAAACAAGCATAGGAGTTTCCACTTCCATAAATCCTTCGCCTGCCAGATAAGTACGGATAGCGCTTAAGATTTTGGAACGTTTGATAAATGTATCCTTTACTTCCGGATTCATGATAAGATCCACATATCTCTGACGATAACGAAGATCTGTGTTTGTCAGACCGTGGAATTTCTCCGGAAGAATCTGGAGGCTCTTGGACAGAAGAGTAACCTCTGCAGCATGAATAGAGATCTCGCCTGTTTTTGTGCGGAAAACCTCTCCTCTGATGCCGATCACATCACCTACGTCAAGTTTTTTGAAATCTTTATAAGCTTCTTCTCCCAGGCTGTCTCTTGCCACATAAGACTGGATGCTTCCCTCCAGATCCTGTACATGACAAAAAGAAGCTTTTCCCATTACACGTTTGGACATCATACGGCCCGCTATTGTAACTGTCTGACTTTCAAGCTCATCAAAATGATCTTTAATTTCCTGGCTATGATGTGTCACATCATATTTTACGATTTTGAAGGGATCTTTCCCGTTTGCCTGCAGATCTGCCAGTTTTTCCCGGCGTACCTTCAGCAACTGGTTCAGATCCTGTTCCTGCTGCTTCTTCTGCTCTGCCACTTCCGTGCCTCCTTGTTTTTGTAAATATTCTGCGTTTGCTTCCTTCGTGCTTTTCTTCCTTCCTCTCATCTCCGAAATTTCCCTGCTTCGCAGGAAAACGTCCTTGCGGACTTCCTATTTCGTCGATGTACGCTCGGGTGAAAGAAAATACTCACTTCGTTCGTGCTTTCTTTCCTTCCTCGCTACACGTTGCGCTGGATTTCCAGAACTTTGTACTTCATGATTCCCGCAGGCATTTCAACTTCCACAATATCCCCTGTATGAGCGCCGATCAGCGCTTTTCCTACCGGAGACTCATTGGAGATTTTGCCTTCCAGGCTGTTTGCCTCTGTGGAACCTACGATTTTTAATTCCATATCTTCTTCAAAGTCATAGTCATGGACTTTTACCTTACAGCCTACGCTGATACGGTCCAGATCCACCTCGTCCTCAACAACGACTTCTGCATTCTTCAGTATTTTTTCAATTTCTTCAATACGTGCTTCGATGTCTCTCTGTTCATCTTTCGCTGCATCATACTCTGCATTTTCCGAAAGATCGCCCTGCTCTCTGGCTTCTTTGATTTTTTCAGCTACTTCTTTTCTTTTTACTACCTTTAAATCATGCAGCTCTTCCTCTAACTTTTTAAGTCCTGCATAGGTTAGTAAGTTTTTCTTTTCTTCCATATTACCTTACTCCCTTTCAATATCCGTAGACTATTGGACATCAGCTCCCAGATACGTAATACCGCCCAAAAGGCAGTCTTATTCTAGGATATTCACAATTTCAGTATTATACCCAAATATATCTCTGTTGTCAAGCGGAAAAGCGCCCGATTCTCCCCTGTTTCAGGCAAAAATCCGGCGTTTTTTATTGCAGATTATTTCCCAGATTCTGTTCTGTCATGCGGTCCAGAAGCACTTCCAGCTCCTGATAGCTGGAAATAAGATTTGACTCTCTTCTGAGCCGGCGCTGTGTCTCATGCCAGCCGTATACCAGGCCACATGCTTTCTCATTTCCCGGATTCCTGTAAACTCTCCTTTTTTCTCGATCTGCCAGCGTGCGTGACGCAGTATCACTTCCCGGATTTCCTCAGCGGATGGCCGCCCGAGCTTTTCCCCTGTAGAAAAATAATGGTTCATTTCTCTGAAAATCCAGGGATTTCCGCGAACTGCCCGCCCGATCATCACAGCGTCGCATCCGGTTTCTTTCAGCAAAGCTTCTGCTTTTTCCGGGGAATCCACATCTCCGTTTCCAATTACCGGAACCGAAACTGCTTCCTTGATTCTGCGTATTGTATCCCAGTCTGCATGTCCGGAATAATACTGCTGTCTTGTTCTTCCGTGGACTGCAATGGCGGCTGCACCGGAATCTTCCATGATCTTTGCAATTTCTACCGGATCTACAGGAAATCCTTCAAACCCGATTCTCATTTTTGCTGTTACAGCTTTTTAACCGCGCCGGAAACAGCAGTCACGATTTTTCTGATCAGTTCCGGATTTTTCAAAAGAGCAGAACCCTCTCCATTATTTACAACCTTCGGAACCGGACAGCCCATATTAATGTCCAGAATATCAAAAGGCTGATCTTCAATACTTTTTGCCACCTCAGCCATCAGCTCCGGTTCACTGCCAAAAAGCTGAAGAGACACAGGATGCTCTGAAGGGTCGATCTCCATAAGAGCCGCTGTATTTTTATTATGAAAAGAAATTGCTTTTGCACTGACCATTTCTGTACAGAGAAGACCTGCCCCCTGTTCCTTGCAAAGTCTGCGAAACGGAAGATCCGTTACCCCTGCCATGGGTGCCAGCACAAAAGGATTTTCTATTTCAACCTGACCGATTTTCCACATCATATCCATAAATCAGTCTCCGTTTCCACAGAATCCACAGCTTTTCCCTCTGAATCTTCGGATTTATCTTCTGTTTTCTCATCCTCCGGCGCTTCCCCAAGGAAAAATACGCGGTAATACATTTCCAGAGATTCCAGAAGCTCTCTTTTTTCGCTCTGAAGCTGCTTGATCTTTAAAACGCTTCCGATTTCATCATACATGGCATCTGCATCAAGCGCCTCTGTCTTAAACTGAAGATTTCCCTCTTCATCAAACTCCAGTGTCAGAATTCCTCCGATATCCTCTGTATAAAGAACACACATAATCTGCAGTTCCTGTTTTACCGCATCCGGCAGAGAACTGAAATCCTGATTAAAATAATACTTCTGCTCATAAGCGCTGGCGCCGCAGAGCACAATTTTATCCTGATACATTCCTGAATATTCCTCCTGATGTTTCTCTTATTTCGTTAGCGTTCACAGTAACCTGGTCAAAATACATTCCAACTCACTCTCGATGGTGACATTTTGCCCTGTATGTCTGGGGATTTTGGCAATACATGCCAAAACACCTGACGGAATAGTACCGTGTGAGCAGTAATGACTTATCCCTGTACCATTTACAGAATATGTCTCTTCTGTATGCATCTGAAAACAACATTACACATAGCTGTACAAACCTCTTACCGACACCTCGCCGGCACGGACGGTCTGTATTGTACCTGTTCGTCCTTTACCAGAAGCTCTCCCTGTTCATTAATTCCCAGGCCGTTCCCTCCCAGGGCTGATTCGGATCAAGAATACGGACAGGCTGATTCCTGTTTGCCAGAAGCTTATTATATTCTTCCACCATTCCGGAAAGGCTGCAGGTCCGGATAAACGTCTCATAATTTTCTTCAAAACATTCCAGCACCTGAGCCAGAATCTGAATCCGGTCATATGTCTTTCCGGTTTCCAGATAAAGAGAAGTCGCTTTGTCCTGAAGCTCAGACGGTATTTCTTTTAAATTCACGTTAATCCCCACACCAATAACAACTTCCCGTATCTTAGTCCCGTTCAATCCCATTTCTGTAAGAATTCCACAGATTTTTCTTCGGGACATTACCACATCATTAGGCCACTTAATCGAAACCTCTATTCCGGTTTTCTGCATTGCCTGAGCTACGCTCAGCCCCATCACTACAGTCAGCATTGAGGCGTACCCGGGTTCAAACTCAGGCTTCAGAAGAAGAGACATCATAACAGAACTTCCTTCCGGCGCCTGCCAGCGTCTTCCCAGACGGCCTTTGCCCGCGCTCTGAAATTCTGCCACAGCCAGCGTTCCATGAGGCGCGCCTTCCTGAGACAGTCTTTTTGCCCATTCATTGGTAGAATCTGTTTCTTTTGCAAAATGGACGGTTTTGCCCGCCCATTTTGTCCTGATTTCTTTTAAAATTGTTTCCTGATCATACATTATCTGTTCTCCGGCTCTCCCAGAGTTGCAACCATTACAGCTTTAATCGTATGCATACGGTTCTCTGCCTCGTCAAATACAAGAGACTGTGAGGATTCAAACACCTCGTCAGTTACCTCCATGTCTGTCAGATTAAAGCGTTCGCCCATTTCCTTTCCGATCTTTGTTTTAAGATCATGAAAAGCAGGAAGACAGTGAAGGAAAATTGCCTTCTCTCCGGCATTTTTCATAACTTCCTTTGTTACCTTATAAGGAGTCAGATCACGAATGCGCTCTTCCCATACCTCATCAGGCTCTCCCATGGATACCCATACATCTGTATAAATTACATCTGCATTTCTGGTTCCCTCTTCTACATTTTCTGTAAGGGTAATACTTCCGCCTGACTCTGCAGCATAGGTGCGGCAAAGCTCTACAAGCTCCTTATTTGGGAAATATTTTTCAGTGGTGCAGGCAACAAAGTGCATTCCCAGCTTCGCGCAGGCGATCATAAGAGAATTTCCCATATTATAACGGGCATCTCCCATGTATACAAGACGGATTCCTTTCAGTTCCCCAAAGTGCTCGCGGATAGTAAGCATATCAGCCAGCATCTGTGTCGGGTGATACTCATTGGTCAGACCGTTCCATACCGGTACTCCCGCATGAGCGGCAAGCTCCTCAACAATTTCCTGTCCAAAGCCTCTGTACTCAATTCCATCGTACATTCTGCCAAGAACTCTGGCTGTGTCTGCAATACTTTCTTTTTTGCCGATCTGGGAGCCTGAAGGATCCAGATACGTGCTTCCCATACCAAGATCATGAGCAGCTACTTCAAAAGCACATCTGGTTCTTGTACTTGTTTTTTCAAAAATAAGCGCAATATTTTTTCCTTTGTAATACTCATGAAGCTCTCCGGCCTTTTTCTTTGCTTTCAGATCTGCTGCCAGATCAATAAGATAGCGGATCTCATCCGGTGTAAAATCCTTCAGTGTCAGGAAATTCCGTCCCTTTAAATTCATAATAACCTCTCCTCTTTTATCTGATTGCTCCTGTAAAAAATTCAGATCATTCCTGATCCGGAACTATTTTCTCCAGAAGCTCTTTTTTATCATCTGTAACAAATTCCTTCAGAGATGTGGCAAGACCTGCCAGTCCCTGGATTTCGGAAGGAATAATGATCTTTGTTGCTCTGCCGTCTGCAGCCTTTGTAAACGCTTCCAGACTTTTCAGAGTAAGAACTGCCTGATCGGCTCCTGCTTCACGGATCATTCGGATACCTTCTGCATTGGCATTCTGAACTTTAAGAACTGCCTCAGCCTGACCTTCAGCTTCACGGATCATACGCTCCTTCTGTGCCTCGGCGCGAAGGATAGCCGCCTGTTTCTCTGCCTCTGCGTCAAGGATCGCAGACTGTTTTTTACCTTCCGCCACAAGGATCGTAGATCTCTTTTCGCCCTCTGCAATAAGGATCGCTTCACGGCGTTCACGCTCTGCCTTCATCTGTTTTTCCATTGCATCCTGGATTGCTGCGGGAGGAATGATGTTTTTCAGTTCTACTCGGTTGACCTTAATACCCCATGGGTCTGTAGCCACATCAAGAGACGCCCGCATTCTGGTATTGATCACTTCACGGGAAGTCAGTGTCTCATCCAGTTCCATATCACCGATAATATTACGGAGTGTTGTTGCAGAAAGATTTTCGATAGCCATGATCGGATTTTCCACACCGTAGGCAAAAAGCTTCGGATCTGTGATCTGGAAAAACACAACCGTGTCAATCTGCATTGTTACATTATCTTTGGTGATTACGGGCTGCGGCGGAAAATCCACTACCTGCTCCTTTAAATTAACCTTACGAGCCACACGCTCGATAAAAGGCATTTTAAAATGGATACCCGTATTCCATGTTGTTTTATATGCGCCAAGACGTTCCAGAACAATAGCATATGCCTGGGGAACGATCTTAATGCAGGATGCCGCAACCAGCAGCGCAATGATTCCTACAATAACAATAAAAACAAGAAATGACATAACTAACCCTCCTTTACTTCCTCTACAATAAGTTTCACACCCTGTACCTCTTTGATCACCACCACTGCCTTTTCCGGAATCTTCATTTCATCAGATTCTGTTCTTGCCATCCATTCCACATCTCCCACCTTCACCTGTCCGGTCTGGTCCAGGTTACTGATTTTCTGGATAACAACAGCCTTTTCTCCGATCAGTCTGTTTACATTAGTCCGCTCTACGCCTCTGTTCATATACCGTACCGCCAGAGGTCTGGTAAAAATCAGAAGTATCACCGACACGGCAAAAAACAGGATCCACTGAACTGCCTGACTGGCCCCCAGACCTGAGGCAACTGCTGCAACTAAAGCGCCACCTGCAAACCAGATGGTTGTCAGTCCCACAGTAACTGCTTCAATAACCAGAAAAAGCGCCACAATTCCAAGCCACATGAATGGTTCCATAACAAACTCCATGAAATTCCTCCCTTCCGTAAAGCATTTCAAGAGGTATGCTTAACCTCTCCGCTGTCTTGCCGCCTCATACATCAGTATCCCGGCAGCCATAGCTGCATTCAGAGATTCCACCTGACCGCACATGGGAATCCGTATCAGACAGTCTGCCGCTTCTGCCGCTTCTTCTGTCAGTCCCTTTCCCTCATTTCCTATGAGAAAAGCAGTTCCCCCTGTATAGTCTTCCTCATGATAGGCATTTTTACCCTGCAAATGAGCGGCAAAAAACCGAATTTTCCTGTCCCGGAGCATCTCTTTCAGGGATACCACATCTTCCACATACACAAAGGGCATTCTGTATACTGATCCCATTGTAGCACGAATCACTTTGGGATTTGTAATATCCACACAGGTTTTTGTAAGAAAAATACCATCCACGCCAGCGCCCTCCGCTGTACGGAAAATGGTTCCCGCATTTCCCGGATCCTGCAGATCCTCCAGAACCATGATCAGAGGTTTCTTCCCTTTCAGAATATCTTCAGGCTCATAAGACGGCTTACGAAGAACAGTCATAACTCCCTGAGGTGTCTGTGTATCACTCATCTGTCTGAAAACAGAATCTGTTACCGCCTCCCATTCTGTCCGGGAAGCTTTTTCCATCACCTCAGTGTCCTGTTTTTCCACAGTCTCTGACACATAAACCTTTTCAATCCAGTGAAGAGGCGCCTCCAGAAACATCTTTCTGCCTTCTGCAATAAAAAGTCCCTGTTCCCGTCTTGCCTTCGCCTTCTGATTCAGTTTAATGATATTTTTTACCTGATTATTCTGTAAACTGGTGATCATGGAACTCTCCTTTTTATACACAATAGAGGCCGCCTGACGGTAGCCTCCGTTGTATCATAATTTATTTATTTTTTTGCATGTTTATCATAGTTATGAGAAAGTGAATTGCAGATTTCCCACATATATGGAGAAACATCTTTTTTCATTGCAAGAGCTTCATTGATATCAAAATCAACAAACTCTCCGTGACGATAGCTACAACACGGCAGTTTTTGCCCGCAACAAGAAGATCGACTGCAAGCGCACCCAGCATAGACGCATATACACGGTCCTTACATGTAGGGCTTCCGCCTCTCTGCATGTGACCCAGGATAGTTGCCCGTGTCTCGATTCCTGTAGCTGCTTCAATACGTTTTGCCATAGCTTCAGAATGACCGATACCCTCTGCATTGATAATAATGTGATGTTTCTTACCTGCCTTACGGCTGGCAATAATATTATTGATCAGTTTCTGCTCATCATAATCATATTTTTCCGGAATCAGAACGTCCTCTGCGCCATTGGCAATACCGCACCACATTGCAAGGTAGCCTGCGTTACGTCCCATAACCTCAATGATACTGCATCTCTCATGAGAGGTAGAAGTATCACGCACCTTGTCAATAGCTTCCATTGCTGTATTTACAGCTGTATCAAAGCCAATTGTGTATTCGGTACATGCAATATCCAGGTCAATGGTTCCCGGTACGCCGATTGTGTTGATTCCAAGATTTGCAAGTTTCTGAGCTCCTGCAAAAGAACCGTCTCCACCGATAATAACAAGACCATCGATTCCATGCTTTCTGCAGATCTCAGCGCCGCGCTGCTGTCCCTCTGCTGTACGGAATTCTGAACAGCGTGCAGTATACAGGATTGTACCGCCGCGCTCAATTGTATCAGACACATCTTTGGCAGACATATCTACAATTTCTTCATTTAACAGACCATTATATCCTTTATAAATACCCTTTACATTTAATCCGCTGCTCAGTCCTCTTCTTACAACAGCACGGATCGCAGCATTCATTCCCGGCGCATCTCCTCCACTGGTCAGTACACCGATGGTTTTTATCGTTTTTTCTGCCATGATTTCATTCCTCCATCTTCCGGATTTTCTGCTTTCGGCGCAAAAAACCCCATCTGTTTTACACATATTCGGTTTATAGTTTATAGCATTTTCAGAAGTTTTTCAATACTCTTTCCAAAAGTAAGTATGAATTTTTCGCCTTAAACATTATGTTTTTGCAATGCTGATTATTTTGATCCAAAACAAAAAATAAGGTAATATACTTCCAACTGTACAAGCCAACAGACCTTAAAGTTTTGCGTATCATTCTCATGTGTGCTGTGATATAATTTTATTGCTGCCGAACCTCCAGCAGGAAGGAGGTGCTGTTCATGTTTGAAATCATTATCTCATTTCTTGTTTCTGTCACAGCAGGTATAGCCAGCTACTATATCTGCAAATGGCTGGACAGAAACAAAAGGCAGTAACAGCCTAAAGGTCTAAGCCGCCTTACATAAATGGAACAGAAAACCCCGGAAGTGGTCGAGACTTCCGGGGTTTTCGTTTTTTGCTCATGCTTGATTATCTCATTTCTTAGCTACTGTTAGCATATGCTATTCTGAGTAAAAAGTCAACCTTATTTTCAGGGAATGTTCTGGTATCATTCTAGTATCACAGCATATCAAAAATATTGGATTTTCCACATTTTCAAAAGTTTTTCAATACTCTTTCCACAACTTTAACATTGGAGCTGCCATATTTTGCCTTCATCTCTTCTGTCCAGGAATCCGTGATCTGCACGTGATATCCTGCCGGAAGCCTCTTCATGGCATTGACATCCTTCAGATAGATCACAACACTGCTGTTTCCCGGCACCGAACGCAGATTTCTCAGAAGCTCTTCCTCATTTTTTCCATAATCATCCCTGTCCTTAAACTGGATCCATACTTCTTTTGGCATTTCGTCAAAGGAACGTACTTTTCCAGAATCAGCTTGGACGCCCTGTCATCACCTGCATCCACATGTCCCTGAACAAAGACTCTTGCATCCTCATTCAGATATTTCTGCCATTTTTCATAATCTCTGGGGAAAACAACAACTTCTACTGTTCCCACCAGATCTTCCAGGGTAAAAAACGCCATGACCTTGTTAGTTTTTGTATATTTGATTGTTTTATCCGCGATCATTCCGCCTACGATCACTTTCTGACCGTCTGGGATCCCTGGGATCCCGCCTTCTTCATCCGCCTGGAAATCTGTTGTTTTTGCAGAGATCATTTTTTCCATCATACTGCTGTAACGCTCCAGAGGATGTCCGCTGAGGTAAATACCAAGAACCTCCTTTTCATAGGAAAGCAGGGTATCCTTATCATATTCTCCCACATCAGGCATACGGATCTCAAAATCTTTTTTTACATCCTCTTCCGCAAAGTCAAAAAGGCTCATCTGTCCGGCAACGGTATTCTTTTTGTCCTGGGCAATACTGTCCACGATCTGTGCGTAAACGGTCATTTTCTGTCTTCGGTTGCCTTCCAGACAGTCAACTGCTCCTGCTTTGATAAAATTCTCTATAGCCCTTTTATTCACAACTCCTGTCAGCCTCTGAATAAAATCCTTCAGCGACAGATACGGGCCTCTGTTTTCACGTTCCTCCACAAGAGCCTCGATCACAGGCCGTCCCACGCTTTTGATGGCAGATAGTCCATAACGGATTGCTCCATTATCCACGGAAAATCCATAGATACCTCTGTTTACATCAGGAGGAAGAATCCTGATATTCATCTGGCGGCATACCTGAATATACTCAGAAACCTTATTGGGCATTTCTATTACAGACGTCATAAGCGCCGCCATAAATTCTACCGGATAATAATACTTCAGATAAGCAGTCTGATAGGAAACCACAGCATAAGCTGCCGCATGAGATTTATTAAACGCATATTTTGCAAAATCGATCATGTCATCATAAATCTTATTGGCTACGTTTTCCGGAATCCCATTGGCAATACAGCCCGGAACTCCTCCTCCGGATTTCCGTACACAAAATTCTGCCGTTCTTTTTCCATAACAGAAGCCTTTTTCTTTGACATGGCGCGGCGCACAAGATCGCTTCGTCCCAGAGTGTAACCAGCCAGATTCCGGACGATCTGCATAACCTGCTCCTGATACACAATACAACCGTAAGTAGGTTTCAGAATGGGTTCCAGCTGGGGGCAGTCATAGCTGATGGTATCCGGTCGGTTTTTGCCCCGGATATACTGAGGAATAAAATCCATCGGCCCCGGCCGGTAAAGGGAAATACCGGCGATCACGTCCTCAAGGCTTTGCGGCTTCAGCTCCTTCATGAAGTTTTTCATTCCCGCACTTTCCAGCTGAAACACACCGTCTGATCTTCCTGTCCCCAGAGAATCCAGAACCTTTTTATCATTGTAATCGATCTGCTGCATATCCAGAAGTTTTCCAGTTGTCCTCTCGATCTGATGAACAGCATTCTGAATGACAGTCAGCGTACGAAGCCCCAGAAAATCCATTTTCAGAAGTCCCAGTTCTTCCAGTGTAGTCATAGTAAACTGTGTGGTAATAGAGCCGTCCTGCGCTCTGGATAAAGGTACGTACTCATCCACATCCTTCTGGCTGATCACCACACCTGCCGCATGCATGGACGTATGCCTTGGAAGCCCCTCCAGACGTTTTGCCGTATCGATCAGCCCGTGGATATCCTCCTGCTCTTCATAAGCTTTGCGAAGCTCAGGATTCATCTGAAGAGCCTTGTCTATTGTAATATTCAATTCCTGTGGAATCATTTTGGCAATGGCGTCTACCTGAGCATAAGGCAAATCAAGCACCCTGCCAACGTCACGGATCACACCTCTGGCAGCCAGTGTTCCAAAGGTTACAATCTGAACCACCCGGTCTTTTCCATATTTCCGAACAACATAATCAATGACCTCCTGCCTTCTCTCAAAGCAGAAGTCCACGTCAATATCAGGCATGGAAACTCGTTCCGGATTCAGAAATCTCTCAAAAAGAAGGTCATAACGGATGGGGTCAAGCTGGGTAATTCCCAGAGTATAGGCCACAAGACTTCCTGCCGCAGAGCCCCGCCCCGGCCCTACCATAATGTCATTGTCACGGCATATTTGATAAAATCCCATACAATAAGGAAATAATCCACATAACCCATGTTTTTAATAGTAGAAAGCTCATAGTCAAGGCGTTCCCGAAGTTCCCGGGTAACAGGCTGATAGCGTTCCTCAAGTCCCTCAAAACAGAGCTTGTTCAGGTATTCCCAGGAAGTATAGCCTTCCGGCACGTCATACTTGGGAAGTTTTGTCACCCCAAATTCGATTTCCACATGACATCTTTCTGCAATCTTATGAGTATTTTCCAGCGCCTCTGTGGCATAAGGGAACAGCATTTCCATCTCCTGAGGAGATTTCACATAATACTGTCCTCCTTCATATCTCATACGGTTTTCATCTGCCAGCTTCTTTCCTGTCTGAAGACACAGCAGAACATCATGAGGCTGGGCATCCTCCGCCAGAGTGTAATGCACGTCATTTGTCACTACCAGATCGATCCCTGTTTCTTTGTGCATTTTAAGAAGCTGCTGATTTACAGTCTGCTGCTGAGGAATCCCATGATCCTGCATTTCCAGAAAGAAATTTCCCTTTCCAAAAATATCCTGATACCGAAGTGCGGCAGCTTTTGCATCCTCGTACATTCCTCTTGTAAGATATTTGGCCACCTCGCCTGCCAGGCAGGCGCTGAGAGCAATAATTCCCTCATGGTACTTTTCCAAAACCTCAATATCTACCCTGGGTTTATAATAAAAGCCTTCTACAAAGCCTTTGGAAACAATCTTCATCAGATTGCTGTAGCCCTGATTATTTTCTGCAAGAAGCACCAGATGATAATAACGGTCCTCACCACTTCCTGCTTCTCTGTCGAACCGGGACCCCGGCGCCACATAAACCTCGCAGCCAGAATGGGATTGATCCCTGCTGCCTTTGCAGCCCTGTAAAAATCAATCACTCCATACATAACGCCATGATCCGTAATAGCCGCACTGTCCATCCCCAGCTCTTTTACACGGGCCACATATTCCTGGATCTTATTGGAACCGTCCAGAAGACTGTATTCTGTATGAACATGAAGATGTGTAAAATTCATAATCTGCTCCTTATTTCTTTGTCTGATAAATCCTCCGGTCTCTGATCTCAATCTTTCCTTCTTTCAGAAGATGGCCTACCGCTCTCTTAAAAGCGTTTTTGCTGAGCCCGAATTCTCTTTTTATCACCTCCGGTGATGCCTTATCGTCAAACGGCAGCACACCTGCAAACTCTTCAATGATCTGAAGGACGCTTTCCGCATCCTCATTGATCTGAATATAAGCTTTCTGGCGATCGGACACATTCAGCTTGCCGTCTTCCTTAACTGCAGAAACACGAAGATCCATAACAGTTCCCGGACGATATTTTCCCGCAGCCTCCCTTGCAGGGATCAATGCGGAAAATCTGTCGTCAACTGCCACAAACACACCAAAATTATCACTTACCTGATAGATACGTCCCCTTACCTGATCTCCTTCTTTATAAGGAGATTTTTTCTCAAGATATGGGTACACCTTCATTGTTGCACACAGACGGCTGCTTTTGTCCACATAAAGGGCTACCAGACATTCCTGTCCTTCTCTTACCCGGACAGTCTGCTCATGATAAGGGAGAAGCAGATCCTTCTCCAGTCCCCAGTCAAGAAAAGCGCCGATTCTTGTTACCTGGCGCACCTTCAGAACAGCAGTCTGACCTACTGTAAGCACAGGTTCCCTTGTTGTGGCAATCAGACGGTCCTGTGAATCTTTATAAATAAATACTTCCAGGCAGTCGCCTTCTTTCGTTCCCTGAGGTACCTGCTTTACCGGAAGAAGTACACGGCTTTTCGCATCCGCCTCCTTATTTTCTGCCAGATAAACTCCAAATTCTACGGTTTTTACTACAAGGAGCTTCTGTTTCTTTCCTATTTCTATCATTATAATCCTCCAAAATATGCTTCTGAATATCTTTCTTACGCATCTGATACAAACCAGCAGCTTTATGAGTGTTATTGTATCATAAAACATCTTTAAATAACAGAAAAAACTGCCGTTTCCGGCAGTCTCTACTTCTTCTCCTGAAATTCCAGCAAGGATGCAACATCCACTCCAAGAACTTTTGCAAATACAAACAACTCATAATCCGCAACGAATCTTGTTCCGCTTTCTATTCTGCTGATGCTGTCCCGTTCCAGCATCACTCCCTCTACCTGAACCCTTGCCGCCAGATCATTCTGGGACATGCGGTTCTTTACTCGCAGTTGACGAATCATGTCGCCGCTGACATTTTTCTTTCCCTGATAATCGTAAATCTTCATGTATGCAAGCTCCCCGATATGTGGTAATCTTCAGTAATTTTCCTGACATTACCACACATATCCCGGAAAGATATGCTAAAGTTCAGCATACAGAAAGTTTTTTTATTATTTGCTTTTATTCTTGCTATCAATATATAAACCCCAAATTTTTTTCAATACAAAAATATAGCAGAAATTTACGCCACAAAATTATGCATAATATACAAATATCAAAAAAATTATGCAAACTCTATTGACAAAAACAAACAAAGAATATATGATATAAACATCATTTAAGAACGTTCTCAATTATCAGACAAAAATTAGGCGTTTATTTTTTTAGAAATATTTGAGAACGTTCTCAAATAATCTGAGGTGAACAATATGGGTGAAGATCGAGCTATTACAATTGATGATGTGGCAAGGTTAGCTGGCGTTTCCAGGGCAACCGCAGGGCGCGTTGTGGGAAATTATGGAAGTGTATCTGAAAAAGCTAAAGAAAGAGTTCTGGAAGCTGTTAGACAATTAGATTATCAACCAAATCTTATCGCCAGAGGTCTTAGATCACAGTCAACGAAGACAATCGCAGTTGTTATTGGAAGTATCAGAAATACATATTCTACAGCATTAGTATATGCAGTGGAGAAGGAAGCTCAGAAGAAGGGCTATAATGTTCTGATATGTACAACGCATGAAGATATAGAAAAAGAACTGAAGCATCTCAAAGATCTGAACAGCAAAAAAGTAGATGGTGTAATTCTTATGTCAGCATACAGAGCTGATGGCAGTATGGATGAAAAATACAGAGAATTTTATATAGGAAAGCTGCCAATCGTTTTTGTAGACCGAAATATACCAGGAATCAATCGAGATGTGATACAGAGCGAAAATTTTGACGCTTCTTATAAAGCGACACAGTATCTTTTGAATATGGGACATAAAAAAATCGGTATTATTGCCACATCGAATTTCTCTACAGTTCAGGAACGCATTAAGGGATATAGAGCAGCTCTCACAGATGCAAAAGTAAAATTTGATGAAGCACTGATAGCCAGTGTAGATGAGCTTTCAGATAAAATGAGCAGAAAAGTCTGCCATAACTTCCTGAAAGAACATTCAGATGTTACCGCATTATATATTTTAAATAATAGTCTTTGCAGTGGAGTTTTACTGGATTTAAAAGAAAGACATATGAAAATTCCGCAGGATATTTCACTTCTGGTGTGGGATGATGAGGAATATAATGAACTTTTGGATATTACAACAATTGAACAGCCAATTACTGAAATTGGAAAACAGGCTACCAGACGTTTATTTGAATTAATTGGTGAACCAGAAGAAACCATTGATTATGAATGCAAGAAGTTGAATCCAGAGCTTATTATTCGCAAATCATGTACAGTGCCTAATCAAAGTAAGTAATTCCATAAGGATTACATATAAAAATAAGTTATAAAAAAGGAGGAAGAAAAATGGATTTAATTATGGGAATGAACAGTGGATCCTCATTTGATGGAATTGATGTGATTCTGGCTGAAACTGAAATGGCTGAAGATGGATTCCCAAAGGCACCGCGTTTTATTTGTGGAGGGTCTTATGAATGGCCAAAGGAAGTTGCAGATATTGTCCAGAATGCATTTGTCAACAAAGTGGATATGGTTGGACTGAATCGTCTTAACTATCTGTGTGGAGCTGTATTTGCAGAAAAAGCAGCGCATTTTATGAGGGAAAATAAAATTGATTCAAAAGAGATAAAGGTTCTGGGATTGGATACACAGACAATATATCAGGAACAGCCAAATCATGCAGCAATTACTAATATGACAATAGAGGAAAAAGACAATTGGTAGGACGTTGGTTATCAGGAAATTATCCCTGTGGAACCCAAATGGGTGACACATCTGTTATTGCTAATTTGATAGATATTGATACAGTTACCCATTTCCGTCCGGCAGATCATGCTTCTGGTGGTGCAGCGGCACCTTTGATGCCATACTTGGATTACATTCTTTTCAGAGATAAACCGGGATATACGATGACATTAAATATTGGGGGGATTGCAAATCTTCATGTTGCAAATGCAGACAGACGAAGAATGTTTGGATTTGATACAGGTCCAGGAAACATTATTTCAAATTATATGTGCAAAGTATTATTGGGACTGGAATATGATAAGGATGGTGTAATTGCGGCATCCGGTAAAGTGGACGCGAGTCTGATGGACCATTTTATGAAGCATCCATTCTGGGACAGACCTGTACCTCGTTCCGGATGGTCTCAGGATTACAGTGAAGAATATATTAAGGCAACTATTCAGAAATTCAGTTTCTTACCAAAAGAAGATCTCCTTGCTACCGCATGTGCATTTACAGGTGAAGCAGTTGCAAGAAGCATGAAAGAAAATGTACCAGAGGATATTATCAAATCTACCGACAAACTTTATGCAAGTGGTGGTGGTGTTAAAAATCCTCAGATCATGAAAGAAATCCAGAAAAGAGTTCCTGGTAATATCAAAGTAACAACCTCTGCTGAAATCGGCATTCCGCCGGAATACAAAGAAGCAATAAAGTTTGCGACCATTGCTTATTCAACGATTCATTGCGTACCAGGCAATATTCCAGCAGCAGGTCATGCATCACAGTATGCGATTCTGGGAAAAATCGCAGTAGCACCTCATCATATCAAAGGTGGTCCAAAACTGTAAACACATGTTTATCATAACATGGAAATTAATAATAATCTATAAAAATTACCATAAATTGGAGGAAATACATATGAAAAAAAAATTTATTAGCATTTTATGTACAGCAGCTATAGCAACATCGCTTTTTACAGGCGCAACTGTTGTCTCAGCAGCAGAAAATAAATAGGCGAAAGACATTACAATTGGTGTGTCTTTTGGACAGAATGTACACCCATTTTTTGTGGCAATGCAGAAGGGTATCGAACAGGCATGTACAGATCTTGGGGTTGAAAACTGCAATATTCTTGCAGCAGACAGTTCTCTGGAAACACAAGTTTCACAGATTGAAAATCTGGTTACCAAGGGATGTGATGTCCTTCTTCTGAATCCGTATGATTCTGATGGTGTGGTAAATGCTGTACAGGCTGCAGCAGAAAAAGGTGTTGGCATATTTACTATGGATGTCGACTGCGAAGGCTCTACATCATTTATAGCTTCTGATAACTATAAAGTAGGTGAAATGCTGGCAGATGCAGTAATTGAGCAACTGGATGGAAAAGGAAAAATTGCCATTATTGATGGTATTACTGTAACATCTCTGAAAGACAGAACAGAGGGATTTATGGATAAAATCAAAGACACAGACATTGAGGTTGTTGCAGAACAGCAGACCGCACATGCAAGGGATACCGCACTGGCGTCGGCAGAAAACATTCTCCAAGCAAACCCAGATATAGATGCATTTGTAGGTGTTAATGAAAACTCAGGAATGGCTATCTTAAGTGCAGCAACTTCTGCAGGTCTGAATAATCTTTATATCACAACCGTAGATGCAACCGCGGAAAATATGACAGCAATTCGTGATGAAAAAGTAGCAATTGGTGTTTCTCAGGATCCATATAAAATGGGGTATACAGCTGTAGAGCAGGCAATCAAGTGCGGGAAGGAACAAAGTTGAATCGAAGGTTCCGGTAAGAA
>ENA-OQAA01000210-OQAA01000210.1-human-gut-metagenome-genome-assembly--contig:-NODE-210-length-42725-cov-5.772008_pt1 | contig 42725 bp, 32 predicted proteins | sample MGYA00242489_ERZ504515 | MGnify/ENA primary metagenome ERZ504515 (study PRJEB26092, sample SAMD00036237) | human gut metagenome | host: Homo sapiens | study: EMG produced TPA metagenomics assembly of... | reverse complement strand
CACGGACAATACGGCTTTTTCTTTTGAAATTCTCCCTCCGCTGAAAGGAACGGGTATTGAAAAACTATATAAAACGGTTGATAGCTACGCGAATTCGACCCTAAATATATTAATATTACAACCCACCGCAGCGAATATGTGTACAAAGAGCTGGGAAACGGGCTGTACCAACGTACACGCCAGCGCCGCCGTCCCGGAACAGTTGCTGTTGCCGCCGCTTTGCAGAACAAATACAATATAACGACAGTGCCACATATCCTGTGCAGCGGTTTTTCCCGCGAAGATACAGAATATGTATTGTTAGATCTACAATTCCTGGGCATCACCGACTTGTTGGTACTGCGTGGTGACAAGGCAAAACACGAATCAGCTTTCGTACCCGAAAACAACGGTTACAACCACGCCATAGAACTGGAAGCGCAGATCAATGATTTCAATAAAGGCGTATTTGTAGACGGTTCCCCTATCAAGATAACAGGAACTCCATTCAGTTATGGAGTAGCTTGCTATCCTGAAAAACATGAGGAATCACCCAATATGGAACAAGATATTTATTGGCTGAAGAAAAAAATTGAAGCAGGAGCTGAATATGCCGTGACACAGATGTTCTATGATAACCGCAAATATTTCGAATTTGTAGAAAAAGTAAGAAAAGAAGGAATCAACGTGCCTATTATTCCGGGTATCAAGCCTTTCCGCAAATTATCTCAGCTGAACATGATACCTAAGACGTTCAAGATAGACTTGCCGCAGGAACTGGCAAGCGAAGCGATGAAATGTCAAACAGATGAAGAAGCGGAAAGTCTTGGCATAGAATGGTGCATACACCAGTGCCGTGAATTAATAGCCTGTGGTGTTCCCAGCATTCATTTCTATACCGTAAGTGCCGTGAACAGTGTAAAGGAAGTTGCAAAAGCAATTTATTAAACAGTAAATAAATGACTATAAAAAGCAATGTTATTTAAAGATGTAATAGGACAAGAGGAAGCAAAACAGCGGCTCATAGCCGAGGTAAAAGAAGGAAGAATCCCTCATGCACAACTGATTTGCGGTCCCGAAGGTACAGGAAAGTTACCTTTGGCAATAGCTTATGCCCGTTACATCTGCTGTGAAAACCGTGGTGAACAAGATGCCTGCGGAATTTGCCCCACTTGTGTGAAATTCAATAAGCTGATACATCCCGACCTGCATTTCGTTTTTCCTGTTATCAAGAAAAAAGCCGGAAAGGATACTGTATGCGATGATTTCATAGCAGACTGGCGCAACTTTGTCCTGCAGAACCCATATTTTAATCTGAACCATTGGCTGAAAGAGATGGGAGCAGAAAACCAGCAGGCGCAAATCTTTGTAAAAGAAAGCGATGAGATTGTACGAAAGCTCAGTTTGAAATCCAGTCAAGGCGGTTACAAAATCATGATTATATGGCTTCCCGAAAAGATGAATGTGGAATGCAGCAACAAACTGCTGAAGTTACTGGAAGAGCCTCCTGCCATGACCGTCTTTTTATTAGTATCCGAAGAGCCTGATGCCATTTTGCAAACGATCCAAAGCCGTACCCAACGATTTAACATTCATGGGATCAAAGAACCTGAGATTTCAAAAGTATTGCAAACCAAATATGGATTACAACCGGAAGATGCTGACGATATAGCACATCGCTCAGAAGGCAATTTTCTGAAAGCACTGGAAACCATACACCTGAGTGAGGAGAACAAACTGTTCTTTGAACTCTTTATAAATTTGATGCGTCTCTCCTATCAACGGAAGATACGCGAAATGAAACAATGGAGCGATGCGGTAGCCTCCATGGGGCGTGAACGTCAGAAGAATTTTCTGGCTTACTGCCAACGTATGATACGAGAAAACTTCATATACAACTTTCATCAACGTGATTTAGTGTATATGAATCCCGAAGAACAAAATTTTTCCACCCGTTTTGCACCGTTTGTCAACGAGCGGAATGTGATGGGCATAATGGACGAACTTAGTGAAGCACAATTACATATAGGACAGAATGTGAATCCCAAAATGGTGTTCTTTGATTTCTCTTTAAAAATGATTGTGCTATTGAAAAATTAAAAATTGAGAATTGAGTATTAAAAAATAACAGAATTGCATGGCATTTATTTCTTAGTTCTCAATTTTCAATTCTCAATTAAAACAGAATTATGGACAATGAATTCAAATTAAAGAACGGAAGCGGCTGTTTGTGTTGCAAAGGCTGCGGACGACAGGATAAGCAGCTGAACACCTACGACTGGCTGGCTGATATTCCCGGCAACACCGAGGAACAGGAAATGGTTGAAGTTCAATTCAAGAATACCCGCAAAGGGTATTATAAGAACAGCAACAAACTGAAGCTGGGAAAAGGAGATATAGTAGCTGTAGAAGCAAGTCCCGGGCACGATATCGGTACAGTAACCTGACGGGAAGATTGGTACCTTTGCAAATGCGTAAGGCAAACATCAAACCCGATGCCGAAATCAAGCGTATCTACCGCAAGGCAAAACCTGTAGATATGGAAAAATACGAGGAGCAAAAGCCAAAGAACATGACACAATGATCCGATCCCGTCAGATAGCCAAAAATCTGAACCTGGACATGAAGATCGGTGATGTGGAATATCAAGGCGATGGTAACAAAGCTATCTTTTATTACATCGCGGACGAACGCGTAGACTTCCGCCAACTGATCAAAGTACTGGCCGAAGCTTTCCGTGTACGTATAGAAATGAAACAAATTGGCGCCCGTCAAGAAGCCGGACGCATTGGCGGTATCGGACCTTGCGGACGTGAATTGTGCTGCGCTACCTGGATGACAAATTTTGTATCTGTATCTACCAGTGCGGCACGTTATCAAGATATTTCTCTGAATCCTCAAAAGTTAGCCGGACAATGTGCCAAACTGAAATGTTGCCTAAACTATGAGGTAGACGCTTATGTAGAATCCCAAAAACGCCTTCCAAGCAAAGAAATGACTTTAGAAACGACAGATGGTACATTCTATTTTTTCAAAGCGGATATTTTGAAGGGAACTATCATGTACTCTACTGACAAAAATTTCATAGCTAATGCTGTAACCATCACCGCACGCCGTGCTTTTGAAATTATTAATATGAACCGACGTGGTGAGAAACCGGAAAGCTTAACCGAATCAGTAAAAAAGAACGAACCTCAAAAACCTGTCGATTTAGTAGAACAAGAAAGCTTAACCCGATTCGATAAACGAAAAGGCAACAACAGCAACCGAAAGAAAAAACGTAAGCCGGAAAATAACGGTAATAACGGAGAAAGTATTCCCAATGAAAACAGACGTCCGCAACAACCTAAAGAGAACCGGTCACAACAACCCAAGGAAAACCGGCCACCTAGAGAAGGACGTCCCAAACAACCTAGAGAGCCTAAAGAAAACAAAGCTCAGCAGCCACGCGAAGAGAACGGAAACCGCCCTAAAGAAGAAAATCGCAACAGGGAAAGTCGCGGTCGGGAAGAACGCAGTCGTGAAAATCGGGAAGACGGAAACCGGAACCGCAATAAACGCCGCCCCAATAATGGTAATAATGAAGGAGGCAGTGAAAACCGGAATAACGGAGGAGGGAAGGAAAATGACAACAAGAACAACGGAAACAATAGCCAAATTCCGAATGAAAAGCCACAAACTCCTGTATCAACTAAAGAATAAACTGACATGGCTGCCAATAATCATATTGGCAGCCTGTCAAAACAATATAATCTATCACTCTTATACCCCCGTCCCCCTTGACGGATGGAATAAAAGTGATACTCTTGTTTATACCCTGCCCAATTCTATCCCTGCCGGAAATTACGAAGCAGAAATCGGCATCCGTTATCAAGAATCTTATCCTTACAGAGATATTTGGTTAGGAGTCAGCCATAACACAGAGGATACTTTGACTTACGTCACAGACACTTTACAACTTTTTCTAGTTGACGAAGCTGGAAATAAAACAGGAAATGGTCTTTGTGGATTATATCAATGTAATCTGCCTTATAAAGCATTTATTCCTATCCGTACAGAAGGAAGCACACGTACTTTCCGCATCGTCCATATCATGAGGGATAACCCGTTGACGGGAATCAGTGATATAGGTATCCAGTTGCGCAAACTGGAAAACCAATAAACTCTAACGTTTTCCCCGCCCTGCATCAATACGCAAGAATACAAAAAGCAAGATCGTAAATCCCCACAAAGAAGACCCCCCATAACTGAAAAAAGGCAATGGTATGCCTATAACGGGGGTCAGTCCTAAAACCATACCTATATTAATAAACAGATGGAATAAGAAAATGCTTAATACCGAATATCCATAAACACGGGCAAAACGAGTATGCTGACGCTCTGCCACCACAATAAGACGCAAAATAAGTCCGGTAAAAAGAAACAATACAGCTGCCGAACCTATAAAGCCTTCTTCTTCCCCTACCGTACAAAAGATAAAGTCTGTATCCTGTTCAGGCACATACTTCAGTTTAGTCTGTGTACCATTCAAAAAGCCTTTCCCCCATAAGCCTCCCGAACCAATAGCAATCTTACTTTGGTTCACATTGTATCCTGCCCCAGCCAAGTCTTCCTCCATACCAAGTACCACTTTAATACGTATTTGCTGATGTGGCTCCAGCACATTATTGAAAACATAATCAGCAGAAAAAAGGAATCCCACTGAACCTACCGCAAATAGAGCAATATAAAAATAATTACGCATACGTTCATGCATAGAAAGGAAGATCAAATAGAACAATAAAACTACGCACAATCCATATTGAAACCAAGTAATATCAAAAGGGATAACATAAAACGAAAATAATAAAGCCAGCAAGGTACCACCAACACCAACCCCTCCAATATACCACACTACCGATGCTTTTTTACAATAACTATTAACTAATAAAGCAGAAAGAATGACTATCAACAGCAACACAGAAAATTCACCGATGGAAGTACAGTCATCCGCCATCAATTCATTGCCAAAACGGATCCCAACTACAAAATAAACCACAGCGCAAATCCCAGCAAACAAAATAGAACCTGGCATCCCCTCCCGGTACAGCATAAAAAAGAAAGCCAGATAAACCAAAGCCGACCCCGTTTCCCGTTGCAAAATAATGAGCAGCATAGGCAGCAACACCATCCCTACTACAGGCAATGAATACTTTAACTTACTCATTGTAAACCCATAGACATTCATAAATTTAGCCAAAGCCAAAGCCGTAGCAAATTTAGCAAATTCCGCCGGTTGCAAACTTACAGGTCCGAATTTTATCCATGAATAAGATCCCTTGGTATCCTCTGCCAGAAAAGGTGTTATCAACAACAACAGCATCATGCCTCCATATAAAATGTAAGCAAACATATCATATAACTTATCCTCTAACATCATCAGGATAAATCCGAGCCCCAAAGAGCAACAGATCCATACAAATTGTTTTCCTGCACGAGTGTCGAAACTAAAAAAATCAATTTCACCATAATCATAGCTGGCTCCACATACACTGAACCATCCAAAGATAACCAGCATCAGATAAATGCAGATAGTCATCCAGTCCACTGATTTCCATATACTATCGTTCGTGTATGCCATAATCTATTCGTCTGTTTTGTATTTCCGCCGCTTTCGCCTCACTTTCCGGTGAAAGTTCTCCTTTCAAATATTTCTCCATAATCAATGCACCGATAGGTACACCATAAGTTGCTCCCCAACCTCCATTCTCTACATAGACTACCACGGCAATCTTAGGATCATTCATTGGTGCAAACCCCATAAAAGCAGAATGGTCCTTTCCACGGTTTTGCGCCGTACCTGTCTTGCCACACACCTCAATCCCCGGAATATTCGCACTACGGCAGGTTCCTCCCAATACTGCCGAACGCATACCTTCGACTACTGTCTGATAATGTTCACGGCTTACTTTAGTATAATGTTTGGTCGTATACAGGGTATCCAACGGCTCGTCTTCTACTTCTTTCACTACATGCGGAGTTATATAGTAGCCCCGGTTAGCAATAGTAGCCCCAAGGTTAGCAATCTGCAACGGAGTAGCCGTCACTTCCCCCTGACCGATGGAGATAGAAATAATCGTCAGTCCGTTCCATGATCCCCGATAGTTCTTATCATAATAAGCAGCATTCGGGATCATCCCACGCTTCTCACCCGGAAGGTCTACTCCCAAAGGATAACCAAATCCCATAGAAACCATATAATCACGCCATGTATTCATGGCAGCCTGTACAGAACCATACTTCTTCTTTGCCCCTATCATGTGAAACAACCCCCAACAAAAATAACCGTTACAGGAAGTTGCAATGGCAGGCACCAAAGGCAGGGGCGACCCATGAGAGTGGCAACCCACCCTAAGACCGGCATACACAAAACCATGATAGCAAGAATAGGCTGTCTGAGGAGTAATAATCCCCTCTTGCAGAAAAGTCAACGCCTGAGTAGTCTTAAAAGTAGATCCCGGTGGAAATTGCCCCATAATAGAACGGTTCAGCAATGGTTTCCAACTGTCACGCGCCAGTTCCAGATGATTTTTACCCCGTTGGCGCCCCACCATCAATCTTGGGTCAAAAGTGGGAGCAGATACCATACAAAGTATTTCTCCTGTGGATGGCTCGATAGCCACTATACTGCCTATCTTCCCTTCCAACAAACGCTCTCCTAACATCTGAAGCTCTATGTCTATACCTAGTTTCAGATTCTTCCCCGGAACGGGAGTCTTGTCATATTTCCCGTCCATATACCGTCCCTGAATACGTCCACGGGCATCGCGCAGTAATATCTCCACTCCTTTCTCCCCCCTCAACTGTTTTTCGTATGAGCGTTCCACCCCCTGTTTCCCTATAAAGTCACCGCGTACATAGTAATCATCCGCTTCAATATCCCCCTTGGACACTTCTGCAATATCTCCCAGAACATGAGCAGCCGAATTGTAATTATACTGACGGATAGTACGCCGCTGAATATAGAAACCGGGAAACTTGAACAGCTTTTCTTGGAAGACTCCACACTCTTCTGCCGAAAGCTGGGTCATAAATACTTGATGAGTATATGGAGAGTAACCCGGATTGGAACGTCTGTCCTTTATCTCACGAATACGCTTCTTGAAATACCCGGGAGTAATATTCAATGTTTTACATAAATCAAGCGTATCAAGATTATGCACCTCTTTCATCACCATCGTTACATCATAGGCAGGTTGGTTGTATACCAGCAGGTTACCGTTCCGATCATACATTACCCCACGGCTAGGGTATTGTGTCTTGTTCAGAAAAGCGTTGCTATCTGCATTCTTTTTATAATCCTCACTCATAATCTGCAAGGTAAAAAGACGTATCAAGTAAATCAGCACAATAACGATTACCGATGCACCGATTACATATTTCCGCTTCTCCAGATTATAATCTCTTTCCACTATTTTTTCCTCCTGATTGCCTCAGCACACAATATACAAATGACGGTTATTGAGGCATCTGTCAATATTTTCAACAATAAGACAGGCAGATTGAAGAATGAAAAAGTATCTATGACAAGTAAAATGGTACAAAATAAGAAAGTACACAATAAGATATACCGGAAGAAAGGCGAGAATCCCATACTTTTGATACCTGGTTCAAAATCCTCGACGCTATCGCGGAGTGTGACTAATCTTAAAATAGGTTCACGCATAAAAGCCAGTACAGTGGCCGCAGCCGCATTCATCCCCGGAGTGTTGCCAAATATATCGACTGCCAATCCCAACAGGAATGCCCATATCATAAGGACATTACGGCTAACTCCCGAATTGTACTTCAAAATAAAATAGATAAAAAAGAAAGGAGTGGCATACCCGTTGATATGCATATGATTCAGCACCAACACCTGCAACAGTACCAGTCCGATAAACCACTCTATTCTTTGTAGATAAGTCAACATCAACCTTCTTACTTAGTCGTTTTTACCTGCTTTTCCAACTCCAATTGTTCCTCCTGCCCTTTTTGAGCAATTACGCGCACATCATTCAAACGGGCGAAGTCCGTAAATAGTTTCACCCGCAGCAAATAAGACAAGCCATCGTGACTATCGGCAATATCATCTACCGTACCCACCGGAATGCCGGAAGGGAAAACAGCACTGTGTCCACTGGTTACAATAGTGTCACCTAAAGAAAATAATGAATGACGGGGCATATCCTTTATAAAAGCAAATTCGGATGAACCGCCATCCCATTTCAAGAAGCCGAAATAATCACTCCGTTTTATTTTACAGCTAATACTGCTTTTGGAATTCAATACCGGAATGACAATGGAGTAATGTGGAGAGGTGAGATAAACAATACCAACCACACCGCTTCCATTTACCACTCCCATCTCACTACGAATGCCATCTACTTCTCCTTTATCAAGTGTAATATAATTATCAGCATGGGTCACACTGTTATTTATCACGCTAGCCTTAAAGATATCATATCCTGCCAGTGCTTCCTGCTTAAGCTGTTCCACACCACTGCTGTCTTCCGTTGCTTCAATCAAAGCTTTACGAATACTCTCCAACTGCAATTCCAGTTCCACATTTTTCTGTACCAACTCATCGTTAATCGTTTTCAAATGAAAATATCCGGTAACATTATTGGCTGCATCATACATAGCTCCCGACACAAAATTAGCAGATGTAAAGAACGCACTTCCCTGATAACTGTTGAAGCGGAATAATAAAGCAAAACTGATTATCTCCAAAAGAACAAAGAGAAACCAGTAATTATACTTTAAAAAGAAATTCAGCAGATTTTTCATTAATACTAATTGTTCAATGTGCTAATTTGCCAATGTGCCAATGTACTGCGCTATCCATACCGCATGGCATTAGCAAATTAGCAAACTGCCTCATTAGCAAATTATTTACCGCATCAAAAAAGAGAAACGATCTACATTCTTCAGTGCAATACCGGTACCTTTCGCCACACTCAGCAAAGGATCTTCGGCTATATGGAACGGAATATTGATTTTGTCTGTCAGACGCTTGTCCAAACCACGCAGCAAAGCACCACCACCAGCCAAATAAATACCGTTCAAAACAATATCAGCATAAAGTTCAGGCGGAGTCTGTTCCAATGCACTAAGGATAGCTGTTTCAATTTTTGCAATACTCTTTTCCAAACAATGCGCCACCTCCTGATAACACACTGGAACTTCCATGGGAAGAGCAGTGATACGATTAGGCCCGCGTACAATGTAATCTTCAGGAGCATCATCTCCCAAATCAGTCAAGGCAGCACCTACATGTATCTTGATACGTTCAGCCATACGTTCACTAACCTTCACATTATGCTGACGGCTCATATATTCCTGAATATCGGCTGTAAGATCGTCACCGGCAATACGTATCGAATTGTTGGAAACAATACCACCCAATGAAATCACGGCAATTTCTGTAGAACCACCACCTATATCAACAATCATATTACCTTCAGGAGCCTCTACATCAATACCGATACCAATAGCCGCGGCCATAGGTTCAAAAATCAAATAAACGTCTCGTCCTCCCGCATGCTCAGCACTGTCACGTACCGCACGAAGCTCTACTTCAGTGCTACCCGAGGGGACTCCGATCACCATACGCAAAGAAGGAGAAAAGAAACGATTACCCATGTTCACTTTCTTTATTAAACCGCGCATCATCTGTTCACAGGCATTAAAATCGGCAATAACCCCATCGCGTAGCGGACGTACAGTACGAATATTCGGATTTTCCTTCTCGTACATCATTTTAGCCCGTTCGCCTACGGCAATCATCTTGTCGGTACGGCGATCAAGCGCAACGACCGAAGGTTCGTCCACTACAATCTTCCCGTTATTTAAAATGATGGTATTGGCAGTGCCAAGGTCCATCGCAATCTCTTGTGTAAAGGAGAATAATCCCATAAATTCATTTACAATTTAGCAATTTACAATTGACATTTGCAATTGACCATTTACTGAACAATGCTGTATAAACAGTCCGATTGTAGCCGCAAATGGTAAATTGCAATGATCTTAGTGTTTAAAGTGACGAATCCCTGTAACGACCATAGCTACGCCATGTTCATTGCAGTATTGGAAAGTCAACTCGTCTTTTACAGAGCCTCCCGGCTGGATAACAGCTTTCACACCCTCCTTATCCGCTATCTCTACACAATCGGGGAAAGGAAAGAAAGCATCACTGGCCATCACTGCGCCATTCAAATCAAACTCAAATGACTTCGCTTTTTCAATGGCTTGTTTCAATGCATCCACACGTGAAGTCTGACCGACACCGCTAGCCAGCAGTTGTTTGTTCTTGGCCAGTACAATAGCATTACTTTTACTATTCTTCACAATCTTATTTGCAAATAACATATCCTCTACTTCAGTCGCCGTAGGAGCTTTTTCAGTAACCTGCTTCAAGTCGGCAGGAGTTTCCACATCCAGGTCTCTTTCCTGAACCAAAACCCCATTCAATAAAGAACGGAATTGTTTCTTCGGCAATTTAGCTTCCTTACGAACCAAAATAATACGGTTCTTCTTCTGTCCCAAAATCTCTAATGCATCTACATCATAATCCGGAGCAATAATTACCTCAAAGAACAGTTTATTGATTTCTTCTGCTGTTTCTTTATCAATCACGGCATTAGTAACCAACACACCGCCGAAAGCCGACACCGGATCGCCTGCCAACGCATCTTTCCATGCTTCCAGCACAGTAGGGCGCGAAGCTAATCCACAGGCATTATTATGCTTCAGAATGGCAAATGTCACCTCATCAAATTCATCAATCAAATCAACAGCTGCATTGATATCCAACAAATTGTTATAGGAAATTTCTTTTCCATGAATCTGGTCGAACATCGCATCCAGATTTCCATAGAAATAACCTTTCTGATGAGGATTTTCACCATAACGAAGTTGTTTTTGTTCTTCCACCGCGCAACGGAAAGCCGAACCTTCACCACCATCAAAATAGTTAAAGATAGCAGAATCATAATGAGAAGAAACAGCAAACGCTTCTTTTGCGAACCAACGGCGTTCCTCGCGTGAAGTAGTAGCGCCATGTTCCAGCAACATATCACGGAACGGCTTATATTGTGCCTGACTAGCGATAATCACTACATCATTAAAGTTCTTAGCAGCAGCACGAATCAAAGAAATACCACCTATATCAATTTTTTCGATGATAGCTTGTTCTTCGGCACCCGAAGCCACAGTTGCCTCAAACGGATACAGGTCAACGATGACCAAATCTATTTCGGGTATCTCATATTTTTCTATCTGTTGCATATCTTGTTCCAAACCACGACGGCATAAAATACCTCCAAAGACTTTAGGATGCAGTGTCTTCACACGTCCGCCCAAAATAGAGGGATAAGTAGTAAGATCCTCCACCGCTTTGCAAGGGAAACCTAAAGATTCGATAAACTGTCTTGTACCTCCTGTTGACAGGAACTCTACTCCTTCTTCGTGTAGTTTGGTTATAATCTCGTCCAAACCTTCTTTGTGATAAACCGACACCAATGCGGTTTTAATTCTCTTAGCCTCTGACATTTTTTATAGATTAAGTATTTGGGCTACAAAGGTATAAATTTTCACTCTATAAATTCCACACATAAACGTGAAATATTATTTATCCACTCATATTTGTCTCAAAAAAGAAGAGATTCGCCACTAAATATGGATAATAATAAATTAAAAATCAAGTTGTGTGAATCCGTGCAATCTATGGTGAACAAAAAACACCTGTAACACAAATGTAACATATATGACATTTTATCATAATATACCTCCCGTACCTTTGCGCCCAATAAAATAGAGAGACAAAATTATATGGAAACTATGTTTTTGGGAATCGTTGTATTCCTTTTTCTGCTAGCCATATTCGATTTGGTAGTAGGCGTCAGCAATGACGCAGTGAACTTTATGAATTCCGCCATTGGTGCTAAAGCCGCGTCATTCAAGACCATCATCGCCATTGCCGCTTTCGGTATCTTCATCGGCGCCACACTGAGCAACGGTATGATGGAAATCGCACGACACGGTATTTTCAGACCTGAACAATTTTATTTTCAGGAGTTAATGTGTATCTTTCTAGCAGTTATGGTAACAGACGTAGTCCTATTGGATATTTTCAATTCCTTAGGAATGCCTACCTCCACTACCGTATCCATGGTATTCGAACTATTGGGAGGAACTTTCGTTCTAGCTCTTATCAAAATAGCAGAAGACGAAACCGGAATGCTAGGATTTGCTGATCTGCTGAATACGGAAAAGGCATTATCCGTCATTTTAGGTATCTTCCTCTCAGTAGCAGTAGCCTTCTTCTTCGGCACATTAGTACAATATCTCTCCCGTCTCCTCTTCACATTTAATTATACAAAGAAACTGAAATACACTATCGGACTGTTCGGCGGTATCGCTGTTACGGCCATTATCTACTTCATGTTGATAAAAGGCCTGAAAGATTCCGCCTTCATGACTGCCGAAAACAAACATTGGATTCAGGAAAACACCTTGATGTTAGTAAGTTGCAGTTTTGTGTTCTTCACCATTCTGATGCAAATACTGCATTGGTGCAAGATAAATGTATTCAAGGTGGTGGTAATGTTAGGTACTTTTGCCTTAGCTATGGCTTTTGCAGGCAATGACTTAGTTAAACTTCATTGGTGTGCCTTTGGCAGGCTTCTCAGCTTATACAGACTTCATGGCTAATGGAAACGGTGAACCAATGGGATACTTGATGAATTCACTGAATGGTCCGGCTAAAACCCCATTCCTTTTTTTATTTTTAGCAGGCGTCATCATGGTATATGCGCTGATTACTTCAAAAAAAGCGCAAAATGTAGTGAAGACTTCGGTAGATCTCTCGCGTCAGGATGAAGGTGACGAAATGTTTGGTTCTTCCGCTGTAGCACGCAGTATTGTCCGTTCTACCATGAGCGCTTCAGAAAATATAGCCAAAATATTGCCCGACAATCTGAAACGATGGGCCGACAGCGTTTTAACAAAGATGTGATGATTATGGAGAATGGGGCAGCATTTGATTTGATACGCGCTTCTGTCAATTTGGTACTGGCCGGTCTGCTCATAGCTTTGGGAACCTCTTTGAAACTCCCTCTTTCTACCACTTACGTAACTTTCATGGTAGCTATGGGTAGTTCATTAGCCGACCGTGCCTGGAGCCGTGACAGTGCCGTATATCGTATCACCGGTGTGCTTTCTGTTATCGGTGGATGGTTCATTACTGCCGGAGCTGCTTTCACTATCTGTTTTGTGGTTACGCTCATCATGTATTATGGAGGCACATTCGCCATGTTGGCTCTTATTGCACTTGCCATCTTCCTATTGGTACGCAGCAACATACACTACAGCAAGAAACAGAAGGATAAAGGCAAAGACGACATATTCTCCCGCCTCATTGCCAGTAAAGACAAAGAAGAGCGTTGGACATTACTTCGCCAGCATGTAAATAACACATTGGTAGCCGAAATGGCATTCACCAATGAAACCTACCGGCAGATAACCGACGGGTTCATCAACGAAAATCTGAAAGCTCTGCGCAAGGCCGTGAGCAATACTGACAACCAGAAAGAAATGTTAAAAAAGATACGCCGTAAAGAAATACTGGGCCTACGTCGCATAGACAACTTCACTGCTATTGAGAAAAATACTTGGTTCCATTTAGGAAGCAACAGTTGTGAACAAATGCTTTACTGTCTGAAACGTATCTGCGAGCCTTGTAAAGAACATGTGGACAATAAGTTCACCCCATTATCGGAACGTGCCACTAACGAGTTCATCCCTATCCGCGATGAGATGACGGCATTAATGGCCAAAGCTACTGAAGTACTTGCTAACAAGGCCTACGACCAGACTGATGCTTTGCTACGTGAAGGCGCCCTTCTGAAAGGCAAGATCTCCACCTTGCGCAAGGAACAGATGGACCGCATACAAGAACGGGATGTCAATGTAAAAGCTTCTATGGTGTACCTCAATGTATTGCAGGAATCACAAGAATTGGTTTCCTACTGGCGTCATCTGTTACGCGCTGACCGTATGTTCCAGACTGATTTAAAAAAATAAAAAGATTTATATTCCTATTATATGTTTTTTAAGATAACTTCTTTCCTCCAATTGAAGAAAAGAAGTTATCTTTGTTTCATATATAGACATTATTCAAACAAACCTATGGAAAACCTCAAAAAAATTATCAAACAGTTCCCCAAAGTGGTGAAGTGAAAGAAATCAAAGCTTTGACATCCGGCCTCATCAATCAGACTTATCTGGTAAAATCGGTATCTCCTGAAGAGCCTGACTATGTATTGCAACGAATCAACCATTTAATATTTACCAATATTGAAATGCTGCAACACAATATAGAAGTAGTAACCAGACACATCCGCCAAAAGCTGGAAGCCAGACACGAAGAGGACATTGAACGTAAGGTACTCCATTTTCTACCTTCCACCAATGGCAAAACCTATTTCTATGATGGAGAAGGTTATTGGCGAATTTCAATATTTATTCCACGTTCACAAACATTGGAAACAGTTACACCGGAATCCTCCTATCTGGCAGGACTGAAGTTTGGTGAATTCCAAGCCATGCTGGCTGATGTACCCGAACAACTCGGAGAAATCATCCCCGATTTCCACAATATGGAATTCCGCTTAAAACAATTACGTGAAGCCGTATCTGCCAACATGTCTGGCCGTTTGGCAGAAGTACAGGACATAGTGGACGCAATAGAAAAAGATGCTGATACGATGTGCAGCGCTGAACGTTTTTACCGTGAAGGCAAATTGCCCAAACGCATCTGCCACTGTGACACAAAAGTCAGTAACATGTTATTTGATGAAAACGGAAAAGTGTTGTGCGTCATTGACCTGGACACAGTAATGCCCAGTTTCATTTTCTCCGATTTCGGTGATTTCCTCCGTTCGGCAGCCAATACCGGCAAGGAGGATGAGGCTGATTTAAATAAGGTGAAGTTCAACATGGAAATCTTCAAAGCATTTACCAAAGGTTATATTGAGTCGGCCCGAGCTTTCCTGACCCCTCTTGAAATAGAAATGCTACCATACGCTGCAACTCTGTTCCCTTATATGCAAGCTGTACGCTTTTTAGCAGATTATATAAACGGAGACACGTATTATCAAACCCGGTATAAAGACCATAATCTGGTACGTACCAAAGCGCAGTATAAACTGTATCTGGAAGCAAAATCCGCGACACCGGACATGAAGGCTTATATCAACAGTCTGCTATAAAAACAAGGAGCACAAAGGTATCTTAATGACACGAACCCTCTGTGCTCCTTTCATATTCGTCCGGCAATTATCCTAAATCTACCGTTTCGGTATATCCACCGATTTTTCACTTCTCCCTTTCAGATGTTCGGAGAAGTAGTCTACCAGTTTCCAATAGAAATATTCATTCATATCGCCGAATCCATGACGCTGTTGAGGAAGAATCAGCATATCAAAACGTTTCCCGGCACGAATCAATGCATCAACTACCCGTAAGGTATTGCCTGGATGTACATTATTATCAATATCACCATGAATCAGCAACAAATTTCCTTTCAATTGCTTCGCTATTTCAGGATTAGTAGCAATCTTATAAACGAAAGTTGTATCCCCTTTCTCACTCACTACTTCTTTTACGCCGTGATGCGTTTCACTCCACCAACGGTTATAGATATTATTATCATGATTTCCGGCACAAGAAACAGCCACTTTGAAGAAATCCGGGTATTGGCACATAGCCGCCGTACTCATAAATCCACCTCCCGAATGTCCATGAATACCAACCTTATCTATATCTATAAAATGATGACGCTGCGCCAATTGCTCGATAGCATATTTATGATCGGCCAGCGGATAATCACGCATATTTCCATATCCATAATTATGATACCATTTAGAGCGGCTAGGGTGCCCGCCACGTTGTCCTACAGAAATAACAATAAATCCGGCCTGTGCCAAACGGTCGGTACGGGGACTCATACGGGTAAACGGATAATAAACACCTTCCACCTGTGGCCCAGGATAAACATAATCCACAATAGGATAAACCTTAGTTGAGTCAAAATTAAAAGGTTTATACATCACACCATACAAATCTGTCACACCATCAGCCGCCTTTACTTTAAATATTTCCGGAAATTTATAACCGGCAGCAAAAAGCTGTGAAAAATCACTCTCCTGAATATCCATTACTTTATTGCCATTAGTATCCAGCAGGATGGCGCAAGGCACTGTATTTACACGCGAATAATTATCCACCACAAAACGAGCATCATCATCCACTTCCACACGATGGAAATAATCCCCTTTAGTCAGTAGTTTCAAACCGCTGCCATCCAAATTCACACGATACAAATGTTCATAATAAGGATGTTCTTTAGCATTCATTCCATTAGCAGTAAAATAAATCACACGCGCCTTATCATCTACTTTCAAGATTTCCTCCACGTGCCAGGGACCTTTTGTGATACGATTTTTCAAATTACCCTGATCATCATATAAATAAAGGTGTGCCCAACCATCACGCTCACTCCATTGAATAATTTCTTTTCCACCATTCAAGACTCTTAAAGGACGAGTTTCCTGATAGGTATTCATCCGTTCTTTTATAACAGGTACAACGGAATCCTGTCCTATCGTATAGGAACAAACATCAATCCGATGTAAATCACGGCTGCTGCGAGTCAGAAAAAAACGGTTGTTATCACCCTGCCAAACGACAGCCTGATCTTCCATATCACGCTGTTTTTGCATCATTGGTTTGTATTCCAGGCCAATGCTTTGATCTTTATAAGCTGCTACTTTAATTTCCTTACGTTTATTATCAACCAAGTCAAACAAGTACAGATGTTCTATGGGAGCTTCCTTTTCTCCCGGCATCTGGTATTTATAAGTTTCCAATGTGGGACGCGGATGGGCCATCGAATTTATTACCCATAATTCTTTCACAGCGCGATCGTCAGAAACTGTCATAGCAAAATAACGTGAATCCGGAGACCACACTCCACCTACACGACGACGCTTGCCATTACATAAAGTATCTGTATTAAGCATACTATAGGGAATACCATAGCCAAAATCCTTCATGCCATCTGTAGTAAGCTGGATTTCCACGATCGTACTATCCTTTTCATTTTTTTTCGCTTTTTCATAATCTTCACGACTCATGCGATACAAATTCAAATCCTTGGCATAAATCACCGTTTTACCATCAGGAGAAACTGATCCCCAATAGATTTTCTTCAGGTCGTCTTCTTTATCTTTCAAATGAGTCAATTTACGAGTAGGATAGTCATAAGAAAAATAAAAGATTTCCTTCTCATTCTTTTTGTCTTTCTTATCCTTACCTTCTGTCTTTGGTGTCGCATCTTTTGTTGATTTTACTTCAAAAGTAAAGGTACGCCCATCTTCTTTCGCTTTCAGATTTATAATTGGCAAATGGCGTGCCTCAAAGGGATCTTTTACAATTTCAGTAAGCTGAGAAGCTAATTCATCCCTATCAAACAAAAGCTTCTTTGTCCGGGCAACCGGATCAACCACATACCAAAAGGTTCCTTCACTTGTTTTGTACTCGAACCAGAAATTATTACCTTTCTGGAACCAATGCGGATCCACCACAGTAGAAAACAACATGGTGTTCAATTTTTCTTGTGTGTACTTCTCTGCCTGCAGGTATTCTGGCAAGCGTTCCTGTGCCTTTGCAACAGAGACAGTCGTACACAGACCGCCCATTAAAAGGGTAATGAATAGCATTTTCCTCATAGATTGAACTTTTATCGTGTTTATGAAAAAACAAACATACACAAAATTCTTCATTTAACAATCTTAAACAAGAAATTTTGTGTATGTTTGTTTCATTTATCCTTTTTCTTATCAAAAAGTATACCCTGAAATAAAGCTAACCATATGATTCCGTATCCTTAAATCATTCTGTTCCTTATTATATTTTCCCCAAGCCAAATCATACCCGATAGTAAATGAAATCCGTTTAACAGCAATCCCGACAGAAGCCGTTCCTCCCCAATCCAAACGAGGGGACGCCTCAAAACCAAATTCCTCATTTACTGCTTTTCCTTTAAATGTGCCAAACCGGTAATAATCATTCCGATATTCATACTGTCCAACACCTGTTTCTTCATCTATATTATATTTTGAGGAAGAAACATAAGCATGAGTGCGTCCACCAATTCCTACAGCTACATAAGGCCCTACTGCTAATTTAAGACGCACATCATCACAAAGTTTAAAACCCCAATGAGCCATAACAGGCAATTGCAAATAATAACGCGTGGACTCAACATCCGTTTTTTCATAATCCATGCTAAATCCTCCCCCTGTTGATATGTTTCCCCAACTCATAGGATGATACCCACCTTTCTGCATTAAGATATAAACTCCGGACTTCAAGCCAAAAGAAGGCTTTTTTCCCACCCCTTCCTTTAACTGATACAATACACCGGCACCAGCTTTAAAACCTAATGTAACTGATGTCCCTTCATTTTCCTTATTCACTACCAAGCCGGCTTCCGGCGTAACACTCCAACGAGACTGAGCACTCAACATCAGACTCGCCAAAACACCTACCATAAATAAAATTACTTTTTTCATCTTTTTCCTCTTTTTAGTTCATTATCTATGTAAAAGACTAAAAATTCAGAAAAAACCCCCATTACATATTCGAAAAAATAATAAAATAACATGAGCAACTCACTCACATAACAAAAGAAATACCCGACACTTAAACATACCCTTTAAGAAATCATTAAAAAATAAACGCTGCAAGAACTAACAAATAGCAGCAAAAGTTATCGCTTATTTTTTGCATTCTCTTTATATTCAGTAGGTGTCATACCAAACGTTGTTTAAAACATTTGCTGAAATAACGAGGATCATTAATACCTACCATATAAGCAATCTGCGTCATATTATAATCACCACTTTCTATCAATTGCGCGGCACGTTTCACACGCATCTCTTTAATAAACTCAATGGGGGCAAGTCCTGTCAGGGTTTTCAGTTTCTTGAAAAAGACAGAACGACTCACCGCAAGTTCTTGTACCAAATCATCCACTATCAAATCGCCATTATCCATATTCTTCTCCATTAATTCCGTCAGTTTTTCCATAAATTTACGGTCATGCGAAGACATCTCAGGCTGTGTTTGCTGTTCTTCCTCCGGAACAGGCTGAATATTCATCAGATTCGCACAATACAACTGTTGTAACTTGACACGTTGTGTCAAAATATTCTCCACCCTAGCCTTCAGGTAAGTGCACTAAACGGCTTCGTTATATAATCCTCAACTCCCAGCTCCATACCCTCCAACTTACTGTCCATATCCGTTTTAGCCGTCAGTAAAACCACTGGAATATGACTGGTCGCCATATTAGCACGCAAATCTTCTGTCATAGTAATACCATCCTTTTCCGGCATCATGATGTCACTAATAATAATATCCGGAACAAACTTCAAAGCTTTATCCAAACCATCAGCCCCATTAACAGCCTCTATGACGTTGAAATTTGAGATAAAGATACTACGCAAAAAGAAACGAAGTTCCAAATTATCTTCAACCAGCAACATCGTTTTACTTTCATTCCTTTTCTCTTCATGTCCCTGAACTGGTTCTTCCACCTCTTCCGGCCTCATTTCGACAGAATCAGAGAGAATGAACTCCACATTCTCCGTATAGTGCTCTTTACCTTTCAAAAACTCAACCGTGAAACAGCTGCCCTCCCCCTCTTTACTATCCACACGGATAGTCGCTTTGTGCAGTTCCACCAATTCCTTAACCAAAGAAAGACCGATGCCTGAACTTTGCTGATTAAACAAATTCTTGTCCAGCAGATTTTCAAAACGGACAAAAAGAGAAGCTTTCTTGCTTTCAGAAATTCCTATACCTTGATCCTGTACACCAATCGCCACATTATGCTCATTTTCATGAATGAAAAGCGTAATCATCTTACCCTGTGGAGTATACTTAAAAGCATTGGAAAGCAGATTAAAGACAATCTTTTCCAGCTTATCCGCATCTACCCACAGTTTCAAGGAAGGCATTTCACTTTCGAATACAAAATCAATATGATGCTCTTCGGCCAACGATTCAAAATTATCCATGATATGGCGTACAAAAGGAACAATATCGATCTGTTCTATACGCAACTTCATTTTATTTTTCTGTATTTTGCGGAAATCAAGAATTTGGTTCACCAAGCGAAGCATACGGTCGGTATTACGTTCTACTACATGCAATTGCTCACGTACATCATCTGGCAAAGTCTTGTTTTTCAAAACATATTCTACAGGACCTGCAATCAACGTTAGCGGAGTGCGAAGTTCGTGAGAAATATTTGTAAAAAAACGAAGTTTTATATCAGAAACCTGCTGTTCCACAGACACTTCATGTTTCAGACGATAAATAGTAAACAATATATATACTCCTGAAAACAGAATCAACAGAAAAGCAAGAATATAAATTGCCATAGCCCAAGCTGTTTCCCAAAACGAAGGCTGAATGGTGATTCTCAAACTGCGCTCGTTCTCTACCCAAACACCATCACTATTGGTCGATTTAACCTGAAAAACATAATCTCCTTTCGGAAGATTAGTATATGTAGCGGTACGCTGTCTGTCTACATAATTCCATTCTTTATCAAATCCGCGTAAACGATAAGCATAACGGATATTTTCAGGATAAATCATATCCAATGCAGCAAACGATAAGGTTACAATATTCTCCTTATGTGAAAGTACCAGATGTTCTGTATTATTGAGTGATTGCCGCAACAAACTTCCTGATACCCCTGGAACTACCTCTTGATTGGATATCTTCAAAGTACCTAAAATAATGGATGGTACATAATTACTCTTCTTAATATGCTCTGGTTCAAAATAAAGCACGCCACGACTGGTACCAAACAAAATAGTGCTGGAACTAAGATTCAACGACGTTCCCTCCTCAAAACGTATCTTACCACCAAAATCCCTTTCATTATAATTCTCAAAACGTTGTTCGGACGGAATAAATTTACTCAATCCGTTTTCCGTACTTATCCACAAGCTTCCTGTGTCATCCTCTTCTACAGACAACAGGATATCTGAAGGCAGACCATTCTTCACTGTATAGGATTTAAATACAGCTCCCCCTTCTCCGTTCATGGAAACAAGTTGGTTAAGGCCACCACCAAATGTAGCTAAATAAACTTCTCCTTGAGAAGTGGTTACAACCCGATATACGTTATTGTTGCTCAGACAATTCATATCATCGGGGATACGTGCATAAAGATGGAACACAATCGACTCCGGATCCTTAAAATCCTCTTTAAAACTAAGTGCGCCATCACTGCTCCCCACCCATATATTCCCCTTCTTATCAGAAGTGATATGGCGTACACGATAACAACGGTCATACGGAAAACCTTTCAGGTTATTTCTAGAACTAATAAACACATATTTCCCTTCAGGAGTTTTCTGAATATAATTCAACCCTCCACCAAAAGTTGCCACCCAAATACGTCCATGCTTGTCTTCATGTAACCAGTAAACACTATTATGACTCAGGCTATAAATATCATCTTCATCATATTTGAATCGAGTAAACTTAAAATGTGCCCCCTCCTTTTCTGCCAGAATAATACCATCCCCTTTAGTAGCAATCCAAATGTTTCCGCGAGAATCTTGCATGATATGATAAGGAACTCCACTTAACGGCCTACCAGATTTAGCCTATAATCCCTCTTCAGTCAGAATACCCTGAAAATCTAAATCAGAAGAATAAATTTCAATCTGACCGTCCCGTTTTCCCATCCAGATGCGATGTTCGCTATCTTCAAACAACGCACGTACCGTATTGGCATTCAAGTCATAACTGTGCCCCATGCGGGGATAAATATGGAACTGGCTTCCTAAAAAAGTAATCTTCTCCAACCCCTTAGAATGAGTACATAACCAAAGATTGCCTTGTTTATCGGATAACATAGAATGTAATTTGTTAGAAAAGTGCCAATCAGGTGAATCGGGGTCATTGTAGAAAGGTAACAGCCGATTTGCCTCCCTGTCATACCAAGAAAGCCCTCCTCCTTGCGGATGTACCCACAAATTACCGTTCAAGTCCTCACAAATATGAAAACTGGGATAGGAACGATCGGCACCACGAGGCTCCACTTGCATCTTTTCTTGCTTAAATACTTCCGTCAAAGGATTGAAATGACAAACCTTTCCCCATTCGGTCATCTCAAACCATGCTTCCTGCTTACTGTCAACATAAACAGAACGGAAAGCGTCTGCCGGGAATTCGGGACAATTGGATTTATTATAGATTTACACTCTTTTGTATCCGAATGGTACAATATCAATCCTTCATGGGCAGTTGTTATCAACAGTCCCGTACCTTTTATTTCATTTATAGCAATCACTTTATCCTTTACCGGCAATTCCCAAAGACGAAAGATTTCATTTTGCAAAGAATAGCACCATATCCGTCCCCTGTCTGATCCAAAATAAAGTTCGTCACCATAACTGCAAAAAGAGTAGAAAGCCTGTACGGATTCATCTTTGCCTGATTGGATATTCACAAAATAAGAAACAGGCTCTTCTTTATCATTCGTAATCTTTAGCAGACCGTTATCAGTAAGTAACCACTCTTGATTATAGCATCGCTAAAAACCTGATTAATGTGAGCGGCATTTCCTCCATGACTATGAGTAGCATATACTTGAGTGGTTACACTGTAATCCTTAGGATTTGTTTTCACACGGACAGCCCCCTCATTTTCAGAAAGTAGCCAAATGACACTGTCGGGCAATATTTTAATAGAAGAGAAACGCATGCCCTCCTCTTCACCTTCTGCAGGAATTTGTTCGAATTTCTCTGTTCTTTGGTCAAAACGATACACACGGTAATCATACGTTTGCAGCCAAATATAATTATAAGGGTCTACTTCCAATAAGTCTACCCGGTTGTTAGTCATAGTAATTTTATTCCCTTGTCTGGCTTTATAAACTTTGAAGTCATAACCATTGAACCGGTTGATTCCATCCCAAGTAGAGAACCATAACACTCCATTATGGTCTTGTACCATGCTCATGATAGAGTTCTGAGACAAACCGTTTTCCGAAGAATAATGAGTAAAGATACAATTAGGCTGACTTTTTGCATAAAAAAAGAACAGCAAAGTAAGTATAAACAGAATGTGTCTTTTCATTTCGTAGATTTTCATATATAGTATGGCAAAAATACATAAAAAACGAGAGATACCGACATACAAGTTCCTAAAAAAATAAAAGGGGCAAAGTTAAATACCCCTTTTATCATTCCACTCTTCCTTGACATTTTCCATAGGGGTAAATAAGATCCATCCCTACAGTGACAAAGTATTATTACATGAAGAAAAAACAGCTTATCTCTTTAAATTCTGCAACAATACATTTCCATTTTCCACAGGATTCCATCCGTCATCACCTGCCAAAATCTGTGCTTCATTATAATTACTGATATCGTTCAGTTGCTTTCCAAACGAAGCACGCGAAGCGGTAGCCGCCCCTTCTCCTGTATTCTGATATTCAGCATAGAATACGGTTTCCTCATTTTCTTTTTTGCCCCAGTTGTTCCACCCCACCGGAAGAATATGCTTTCCTAAATCACAATGAATAAAGACAGCCTGTGCATAAGGACGCCAAGGACGGGACAAATACACCTTCTGAGCCTCAACCACACCCGTCAATTTACAGCCAATAAAAACATAACCATATTTCTTGCCTTGATCTGTAGAAGGAGCGGTAACATAACCATCACCCAAGCTATGGATGGTGCAATCCTTAAACAATGCCGTAGACCAGCCAAAAATAAAATCCACCGTACCCTCTATATAACAATGGTCATAGAACTGACGACTGTCTTTGCCATAAGTATACAAAGTATCCTGATTTCCCAAAAAACGACAGTTTTTGAAATAAGCGCGATCTCCACTAACAAAACAGGCCACTGCCTGCCCTACTCTGCCGGCACTATTCTCGAAGGTGATATTCTCAGCATAGAAATCGGGAGCATAGATATAACAGGTTGATGAACCGGAGGTAGACATTTCTTCTCCGAAACAGTTCTTTTTAGAAGCAAAATCATCATTTGTCAGAATTGCTCCGTCCTCACCTATCAAAGAAATACTAATCTTACTTTCAGGAATAACCACTTTCTCTTTATATACCCCTTTACGGACTAGAATAGTAGTGCGTCCTGCTTTACGAAAATCGGGAACAGCATGGATCGCTTCCTGAATGGTAAAGAAATCACCACTGCCATCTTTTGCCACAACAAAATCATAATGACGTATAAAAGGCCCCAATACAGGAACCTCTTTAGCTATAGCATCCACTGTCAAACCTGCAATAGTACGCGCCCCATATACATTCAGGTGCGTATTATCCTCACGGCCTTTCGGACAAGCTGCACACACGCCTTCAGGAATCCACATGAACAATTTTTTTGAGCCTCCGGCCCCATTCTCTGCACCAAATCATGCGTTATCTTATTCATATCCACAAAAGGCACATCCAATTCTTTTGCCACATTGCGCGGAGAATCCAAATATTTTCCATGAGTGTCAATCAGCACTTCTCCATCTTGAGAAACACCCCCCTTTGACAAATCCTTGCGCACATCATCTTCGGCCACCGCATTTTTATTATTCCGAAAATTACGGCGAACTATAGCATTGAACAAAACGGGAATTCCTCCTTTGGCACGTGTTTCTTTTACAAAACGGCGTAGATTGGCATCAAAAGTAGATCCGGGATCAGTATGACGTTTCTCATCTACCTTCTCATCATTATGCCCAAACTGAATAAAAACATAATCACCCGGCTTTACTTTATTAATTACTACCTCCCATAATCCTTCATCAATAAAACTTTTAGAACTCCGACCATTTCTAGCATGGTTTTCCACACGAATATTTTCACTGAAATATCCTCCCAGCACATGGCCCCATCCACGTTCCTGATTACCTCCCTCTAAGGATTTGTTGGCCATAGTCGAGTCACCTATCATAAAGATAGTAATTGTGTGGTCTGCCGTAAAAGCAGAAAATAACAACAAGGCAACAAATGCCATCAACATCTTAATTTTCATCGCTTTCTATTTTAAATTTTGATTAAAGAACTCAAGTATATCAGCCTGTATCTCCTTACTGCAAAAATGAGGCAAATCATAGAACTTGGTAGTCAATAGATTTTCTACCGATTGACCCTTCCATACATCCTGCATGGTAGAGAAAGCGCTTTCAACGCCCTTTACAGGAAAAAGTTTGTCCCGCAAACCATTGATGAACAACATCGGTTTGGGACAGGCGATAGATGCCACATGAGGATAATCCATCCAATTCCGTATTCCGGGAATAATCATGGAATAAGCAGACCCGCCTTTGTTCTGATTATTGGTAAGTGTCATTAAGCTATCTGTAGTATTCATCCAGCACACAGCAGCGCCTGCCTTCACCACATCTGTAGCGGCACTGACCATCCAAGCACGATGTGCTCCCATAGAAAAGCCCATAGTACCTATTCTATCTTTACTGACCATAGGCAATGTAGCCAAAAACTCAGCACTACGGATATCATCCCAAACAATCAAGGCCCCCCATGACATTCCCATCTGTAGCATATTGGCAGCCAACGCTTGCTGTGAGTCATAGCGCACTCCTTCCTTACGTCCCCGTTCCCCCCAAAACAAGGCATCCACAGCAAGCACTACATATCCATGGCTTGCCAGATAATCACCCACATACTGTTTATCATAACATCTTTCCGCCCAATCATCCGCATCGGCTGTCACAGATGCCTCCACACCGAACGGACGTACCATCTTCTCTTTCCCTATTGAGAAATGGGCCCCATGGTCGTGAAGTAATAACACTGCAGGAAATGGTCCCTTCCCCTCAGGGACCAACAGATAAGCGGGAACACGGGAATATTCCGAAACATTAAACAGAATTTTTTCCACTGTATACCCTTCCCTCCGCTCAATATCTATCACTTCTTTATCAAAAGCCGCTACAGGAGGAGCAGGCTGCATACAATCCAACAAAACTTTTCTAGCCTCTTCACGCCATTTTTCAAAATTTCGGATAGAAGAGTTCCCCCATGCCATAGGATAAGTCAGACTTTCTTTCAGCTTCTGATAAAACAGCGGCATATCATTCTGCGTTTCATAACGCATAGAGACGGTTTCCACCTTTTCTTGAGCAGAAACCGTCAGACATATCCCGAACAACAATAAACAAATTACAGCATTCTTCATAAACCTATACCTAACAAACTTTTACTTTTCAAGGTAACTAATTAATTTTATCATATTATCAATATAATCCCCTACAGAGATGCATAATTCTCCGGTAGTACACGGATAAGGTGATGTATCGTGCTCGTCCCCTACAAAAGTAGCTATATATTTCGTTTCCTCACTAGGTCCTGAAACAGTATATGGCTTATACGGGTTCGAGGTTGACTTTAAAGGAGAGAGCCAGCAACCGTCCTTAGTCAGTGATTGCACCAATTTCCGGGCAACTTCTTCCGTAGCTTTTCCACGTAAACGAGTATAATATTTAGGTAAAGGAACCAAATGATCCTGTAGCAAAGGTGAATTCTTCGCCAACTCGGATACAGGAAGTTTCTTCACTTCCTCATAACGGCGACGCAGTTCACCAGGATTCACAAAAGTTGCCGAATTATAATGAGCTATTGTATTTTCTATATTCTGATCAATATAATACGTTCCATTTTTCACATTACTTCCCTTACGATGGACATACAGTGGTTTACCTGTATCAGGATCAACAAAACGAGGAACCAAAATAGCTTCCGGATTAGTCGACTGACGCTTCCATTTCTTCACATCCGATTCCGGTAATTTCATTGATTCCAAAAAACGAATTGCAGCAGGAATCCCCGACAGGAAACGAGTATCAGCTGTAAGTTTATAGTAATCCATCATTAAATTGATAAGACGGACGGTAGTACCGGTATTCACACTGCGCGGTTCATAAGAACGGGCATGAGCCGGTTTCAAATCATCTACTGTATATTGGTCCGCCCAGCCTGCATAAGGTTCCCCTTGTTGAAGAGAAATCATCAAGTACATAGCACGCATAATAGGCTCCTTTACCCCTTGCAACCCCATTGCTTGATAGCATTGAATCAAAAACTCGGTCGCATCAGGAATCACATCATCATTCAGAGTAATAAAAGACGAATAATCTTTCTTACCTTGAAAAGGGTGATCATACATCAAAGGATAACGTTGAGGCCATCCACCCACCGGATATTGACTTTTCAAAACAAAATCAATGGTTTTCTCCAAAGCCGGACGGAAAGCAGGATCATTTTTTTCCACATACATACGAAGTAGAAATTTAGCAGCCTCCATAGTACCCGCATCATCATAAGTCGCATTTCCATAATAATGTTGAAATTCCTCCAGACGCCAGCCATTTTTACCAACGGTATCATACCAGGACTTTAACGAGTTCTCTCCTGCAAAATCAAATACATAATTCCATCCTCCACATTCAAGCTGCCCCCAAATCAAAGTGTTAGCCACTTTTTGGGCAGCTTCATAATAGTACTCATCTCCTGTAGCATGATAAGCGTCAAGCAACAAATGACCGACAGAAGGAGTTCCCGGTGGCTGAATCCAAACCATTGTCCTCTTGGCTTCCATCTCTCCCCATGAGCGGGACATATCCGGCAAATAATTCCATACAAAACCACCATTATAACTCACTTTATCCATCATAAACTGAGTGGCGGTTTTCATTGTATTTATCACTTGGTCATCTAACTTTTTATTAGTTTGAGCCATACCTGCGCAAGCAAAATTTGCCATACACAAGCAAAGGGCAATTCTTCCCCATCTCTTCTTTAATGTGCTTTTCATTGTTGTTGTAGTGTTTTGATTCAAGTTTGAATATCATTATGAAGCAAAATAAGCCATTTTTTAGGGTATGGGATTGTAATATTTGGTCTTTTCCTCGTATATTTTAATCACGGTGAACCACTCTCCTTATATATTATATATATTTGAAGAAAAGTTTTAGTTATTCATTTTATATTAAATGCAAGATCATGAATCGTAAAGTAAGAACCGCATTGTATGCTTGTGCCCTGATGGCACCACTAATATTGCAGAGCTGCAATGCACAAAGTGAAAAAAAAGAGAGCGACAAAGAGTGTACTGAAGAAACAAACAAAAACACTGAAAAAAAGGTTATGAAAACAGGTAGTGAAAACTTCATTTTTGCAGAAGGCAAAGAATGGGAACCTGCAGGCGAAGGTGTAGTGCGCCAAATCATGGGTTACAATGATGACATCATGGTTGTTAAAGTAAAATTTGAAAAGGGAGCTGTAGGAGCTGTTCACCATCATATCCATTCACAAGTGACTTATGTAGAAAGTGGAAAATTTGAGTTCACCATCAATGGTGTGAAAAAAATTGTATCGGCCGGTGACTGTCTGTATAAGGAACCAGATGCAGTGCATGGTTGTGTATGCCTGGAGCCGGGTATGCTGATAGATTGTTTCAGCCCGATGCGTGCTGATTTCCTGGAAAAGAAATAGACAAGCCATATATTCCATCCACTGCAGGAGCAGATTGTTGTGCCTTCAGGACATTTAATATGCTCCTACAGTGGAGATGAATTCTGTTTTTTAATCTGCAAAACGGATGGGACGATTGCTTAACCTTATCAAATCCGGTAAATCATAATATTTCAAAGCACCATACAACACATTAGAATACATATCCCACTGCATAGGCTTCTCAATGTATTCCTTCCAAGTCTTCACACTATGTGTTATCTCCACACTGTTGATTCTTTCATCCAAATAAGCAGCATGAATTACAGCTGGACCATAAATACCATTGGCAAATACTTTGACGGGATGTCCTTTCAAAAGTTCATGTTCTGAACAAAAATCAAGCAAAGTCAGGATATCGACTACCCGTTGTCCCATAATAGGACGCCCTATATGCATACTGATCATTGCATTACGATATTCACGGTTCCAATATTTAGCATCCGTATAAAATGCAGGATCTGTTGTTTCCCCCAATCCGCGCAAGTCTGCCAACAACAAAATTTTTCCTTCCGTCAAGGCAGCAGCAAAATTCGCATATTCACTCAAATAAGTTCCTTTCCCCTCTTCCTGCAACCTTAACTCAATAGGAGAATCAGCATTCGCTCTGGACGGCATGATAAGAATACAAGGAACAGGCATCTCCCCTTCCCTTATGAGCTGAAACTTATATTGTTCATATTCACGCATTGAATCATGTCCGGTTGCCTCAATTCTTATTTTATGGTCAGGAAGACCTTTAAGACCTAACAAATCCAGCATCTTTGTTTGAACAGTTTTCTTTCCTTTCGAAAGAAACGTCTCACGCTTGGAAGCCCACTCATCCAGCTGATTCACATTTTCCTGCATAATACTGAGTGCTCCAGGCATAGATACATTCACCTGTCCTTTAGTCGTACAAAGCATATCTGACAACTGAAAACGGTCTTGTGCCACTTTCTTCACCGGAGATTGATTATCTTTCAACCAACGCTTGAACCAACTGGCCAACTTTTGCCTTTTTTCAGCTCCAAGTCCATGACCGGTTTCTACTGTCAGCATATCCACCTTTTCGGGAACTCCCAATACTTTATAGCACTGTTGTAATTCAGCAAATCCTTGTTGCGCACCCCATAAATCGACAAAATCATATTTACCGCTTAAAATCAATAAAGGCCGTGGAGCATCATTAAAGCAAAATCAGGTACCTCCAGTTGTTCACGCCCTTCGTATGGTATATGTTGGCAACCATCGGAAGGACCTTGCAACTCCATAGTACGTTCTCGGGTAGAAAAGAAACTACAAATAGCCGCTACCTTTACACGGGGATCCAAACCTATATAATAAGCGGTCTGAGTGCCACCGCCAGAAGATCCATATACTCCGATATGCTCCGGATCAATATCCTTACGGGTCAGTAAATAGTCCAAAGCCCGATGATTATCCCAATATTCCTGTGCTGCCAAACTAGTACCAAGCAAGTTAAAGCCCGCATTCAGTAAGGTATGTTCCGTAGTAGCCCCCCGTGTCAGCGGCTTTCCTTCCCTATCAATAATTTGCAACCGTTCTCCCTGGCCTATGGATCTACCACCAGCACAGCAATACCATTGGATGCCATCAACATAGCGGCATGAGACGAAGGACCTTTGCCATTCAATCCATGTCCGCAAAGTTCCAATGTCGCCGGAACAGGAACAGTCGTGTTCTCTGGCATATAAAGATGTGCTGTGACATAGCGGCCGGGCTTGCTTTCAAAAATTATTTTCTCTATATGATAACCCGTACCTTGTACCTTCCCTACCACCTGAGCATTTAAACTCCCTTTTTCAGGAAAAGTACCTACTATTTGTTTATATCGTTCACGGCAACCCTCCAGATACTTCTGCATCCCGGCAGGAGAAGCAAACGCTTTTTGAATGGCAAACTGCCGGTCGGCAAACTGCCGATGCACATCACGCATCAGATAAGAATTATAAGCGGTACTTTGCCTCCAAGGTAATGCCTTAAACTCACCTTGAGCAGATACCACCAAAGTCCCCACCCATATTCCCAAACTTACGCACAAAGTGCGAAAACCGATGATTTTTCTCATAGAATCAATCCTTTAAGTTATTGTACCACAATTTCAATTTTCTGACGGTTATCTCCGGCTGTCTTCACATACAGACGTTTATGCTCCGTATCATAAAACCAGCCTGTATTCCGGTCTGCATCTGCAACTGATGAAAGAACGGGCAACGATTTACCATTTTCTATCACAGATTGCGGAGCGTTCTGCAAATAAGCCTTCACCAGATAAGTGTGTCTGACAGGTTTGTACTTCCCTACCGGTTTATCTGCAGTAAACGTCCAGCTATCATCAGCGAGCCTGCTGGTAAAGCGGGTCAATGAACCAATCCCTTTTTGATAATCCATTGATATACCATCATCTTCATACATCTCATAAGAAGAAATACCTGACGGATAGACATCCAATGTTATCACATCTACAGGATGCTGATCTACCACTGCATAGCAGGTTGCATGGGAATAATAGCTCCGGCTTTTATATAGACAGGCAACACATCCAACGGAGTAAGAAAAGACTTATATTGGCGGCCCTCGTAACGCTCACCGGTTTCATAATCAAACCATTCTCCACCGGGGAAATAGACATGTTGGCTCAGTGCACCTTTGGTAGTGACAGGACAAACCATCATCCATGGCCCGAACATATATTGACGCGCCAGCTGATAGGTATTCTCATCCTGAGGATAATCCATCACTAAAGGGGTCATCATGGGACGTGCCGTTTTATAAAGCTGATAAGCATTACTATAAATATAAGGAATCAATGTATAACGCAAACTATCGTACTTGATAAAATTGGCCAAAGCCTCCGGACCATAAGTCCAAGGTTCATGATAACGGGGGTGATCCATACCGAACACCATGCGATAGGTGAAAACATACCGAACTGTACCCAACGAGTATATAATTCCGTATCGTAAGGAGAATACTGTTCAAATCCTCCATGCAATGAGTCCAGTTACCCACGCCACTCATACCGATATTAAGTCCCGCACGTATCACCGGTTCAAACCACTGCCATTCACTCCCCCAGTCTCCGGCCCAAATATAAGGATAACGCTGAATTCCCGCATAACCCTCACGGGTATGTGTCACCCCCCTCATATTATTATATTCCTGAAATTTACGATAGGGCGCTTCCGCATAAGCTAAAGGAAAAATATTATGAAGTCCTTTTAGGTCCATCGTCCCTCCGACATCCGTTTTCACAAACTTAGCCCCGATGGAAGCCACTTTCATTACTCCGTTCTCCCACCACCAATCCACCGCTTTCGGGTCAAAGAAATTCACCACCCCTTCTATCTTGGCTCCTGGATACAGCACATTTCCCTGTTCACGCGCCTTATCCAATAGATGATATTCAGGGCCATTATCTAATATGGAACGGATATGAAGCCCCACCATTTTTACATTTTGCGCATAGCAACTATCAAACATGGCTTTCGGATCTTTGAACGTATTGCGCCATTCAAAACAACAACCACCATTTCCGTAAGTGGTATTAAACAATCTCCAAGTAGAATCCAGCCAAAGCAAATCAAAAGGCACTCCTTCCTCACGCAAACGTTTACATAAAGCAGGCGGGTATTTATCAGAAGTCATCTCTTCATTCTTCCAAGTTCCACCGGAATAAGTACCAACATGCAACCCCATTGCAAAACGAGGAAGCATAGGGGATTTTCCAGTCAATTCCGTATATCGGTCAATCATGGTATAAAAATCGGGACCATACATAAAATAATAGTCCAAATCACCGCCAAAAGCTTTAAACGAATAATAATCACTACTATCCACCCCATATTCCATTCGGTAGCAAACGGAGTATGAAAGAACAAACCATATCCTTTGGTACTCATCATAAAAGGTACGGGACAATAATTGGCACGTAAAATATCTTTTCCTCCTACAGCCGGTTTTATCCCTCTTCCCAACTCTACATTCAGATAAATCTTACGCCCTCGCTGATCCATGAAATCCATACGTTCCCCAAAACCAAAGAAATGCTCATCCGGCTGTAGAACAGCTTTCATCTTGACAGAATCCTTATAAAAACGTTGTTCCTCAAGTTCTGTATAAAGCATCTTGCCGTTTTTATCAGAAACAGACAGACAGAACGGATTCTTGGTAGCCTCTATAATCAGTTTTCTGGTCGTAATCAACCATGCAGTACCTCTATCTTCCACCGTATAGTTGACAGAAGAAAAATCATATTTCCGAACCATCCACTGTTCATTCTCAGCGAACACAGTACCTTGAGAATGACGTACACGGAACATATCATCTGTACAAAATTCCAATTTCACATTTCCCTGAGGCAAAAAAAACAACAAATCATTTCCTGTCTTCTTAAAAGAAGCACTAGCCGCCCATACCCCTATACAATACAGGCATAAACAAAAGCATAGGATTGTTTTTTTCATGGTATCTGTTATTTTATTTAAAATCAATCATATTGAAAATCAGCTTTTTGGCTACAAGTCCGGCAGCCGAATCATTAATGATGTTCCCATAGATATCCAATGTAGAGAACAAAACACTACCCTTACCCATAGGGACAATCCCCATAGCAGTTCCGATAGCCATAGGATAAGTATGATAGGCTCCGACCAGCAATTCTTCACCTTCCATCACTAATCCCATACGCTCCACCCCTGTATGTATCAATGCCTGATAAGGCCAGTTGAGAGCATTTCCGACAGGAAGTTCCTTGAAAATATCATGCGGCTTATTAAACATCACCCCGCCCAGCCAGTTGGTTCCAACAAAAAATTTGTCCTTAAACACCGCTTTACTATTAACCGCTATAAATTCCGACCACTCATCAGCACTATGAATAATAAAGATTTTGGTTCCATCATTTACTGCACGTTCCATTAAACGCTGTGCATCCGGCATCTTATCATTAGGAACGGCCCAATCCAGACGACAACGCGCGTTACTACGAGGATGCCTGAAACGGATCTCTATATCGGCAGACTTGCCTCCTTCCAAATAGACTTTTCCATCGCCCAAATGCTCTTTCTTTCTAGTTATTTCATATATTTTCTTACCATTGACAAAGACTTCAATCATACTACGGTCATTACTTTGAGGAATAATTGTATATTCACCACTGACAGAGGGAAGTACTTTACCACTCCATTTAATACCATAACCATCAAGCATATACACAAAAGGACTTGGTGTAGCTCCCTCAATAGCACTCAGATTAACCACCTTGGCCACTTCATGATAAACTTCCTTCTGAAATTCCATATCCTCATAATAGACCACATCTAATCCCGGTTTGCCATCGGCAGAGCGTAACGCTTCCATCGGCACCATTGTCAACTGATCTTTCCTAGGAGGACGGGCCACCATAATCCAATCCAACTTTCCTAAATTATCCTCATAAGCTGCAACCGCTTCTTTCGTTTTACCCTTCAAGAAATTCTGTAAAGCACTCCCATCTTCCCAAACGGCCCCTTTACCATCCAACATATTGGATGCCAGATTTACAGACAATATATCATCATACCCAGTTGTAACAACAGAATTTTCCTTACATAGTTTTGCTTCAATTCTACAAAGTCCTCCAGCTGTAGGAACAGGTATTTTTACATCTTTCACCAACAACTGACCATAAACCTCACCTCCGGCAGCTTCCGTTTCATAAGTCCCTACCTCCATCACTTTTCCTTGAGAGTCTGTCACCGAGATTTTCAATTGATGGTTTCCCCGGACATTCTTCTCATTAATCAGATAAAAATCAACGGTCACCTCTCCCCCTGCGGCTGCAACCTGTTGCCTGGTCTTTACCGCTACATACAAAGGCTGATTATAACGAGCTATGATAGCCGGATCTGATTTGGGATAACGAAAACAATCGACAATTCCCGAATAATTCTCCGTCAATTCCGATTCCCATCCATTAACAACGTATGCATCCGTCAAATTATTCATTCTGGCCGATTCTATTTTACGTCTTGGTGCTCATAGGATACAGTCCCCATAGCCACACACAAATCATCTACCGTAGGATAAACTGTCCTTAACTGTTTAGCATCCAGGAATTCATTAAATTCATCATACCAACGTAAAAACTCTCTACCATCCCATCCTTTATAGCTATATTTTTCCAAATCTTCTTTATTTTTTTCCAAACGAGGAGGTGATGATAAAGCCCCTTCCTCACCAAAGAATACAATTTCACGCTTATTCTTTGTATCATTATAATAATCTTCAGGCCTTTGTACAAACCTTCATTCCAAACAGCAGGTCCTCCGGCACGATGATAATCATACCAACCACTCCAATACACTTTTTCATCGTAAGGACGAATATGAATTTTAGCCTGATCTTCTATATCATCCCCCTTTGCCCAAGCCGAGGTACGAAGAATCAGCCGGGAAGGATCCAGTACACGCATATCCTTCATCGCTTGAATCTCCAATTCTAACTTTTCAGGAGTAGCATTTCCCGATTCATTCATCATATTGTAGATAACCAGACAGGGATGACTGCGATCCCTCTTTACCATACGGATGACCTTTTCATGCAAAACAGCATTCATAAACGGCTGTTTCACATCCAGACGGAAGCCACCAGGCTCTTCAAAATAGAGCAGTCCCAACTCATCAGCATAATTCATTACGTCAGTATTACCGATAAAACGATGGAAATTCAACATATTCAACCCTAACTCCTTAGCTATGCGAATTTGCCTTTCAGCCAATTCTTCCGATGGGAAAATACCATTGACCGGCCAAAAACTCCAACTGATGGCCGAGCGAAGCATGATACGTTTTCCATTTAAACGAAAAACAGCATCCTCACCTATACCGGAAGCCTCGAACCAACGAAATCCAAAACGGCGGGAATCTTTATCTACCCAGTTCTTTCCTTCGGATAACTCCACCTCACATACATACAGATTAGGATCATCCACACTCCATAATTTCGCATCCGGAGCTGATACAGGAATCTTCAGTTCATTCATGCCTTTATTTAATGAAACACCCTTTATCTCTTTAGAATAAACTATTTTTTCTTTATTTTGCCACTCGTACACCGTTATACGAAGATCCTGCTTCGTAGTCTTTCCTTTTTCATTCTGTAATGTCAGAATAGCGTTGGCGGTGGTTATCTGAGGAGTGTTCTGCATATAAATATCCGCTACATAAACAGCATTACAGACCTTCATACCAACTTTTCCTGTTATTCCTCCAAAGCCATGACCGGGAGGCAACATTTTATCTCCCCACGGAATAGTTCTGGAGTCGCGCCAATCATGGTTACCACCCGCATCCGTTATACGTACAGCCAATTGTACTTGTTCTCCCGATTTTATATAAGGAGTAATATCCGTTTCGAAAGGAACATTGTCCACAATCTGATAATCCACTAATCTCTGATTAATAAAAATCTCCGCCCGTGAACGTATAGAACCAAAATTCAAAAAGACTTTTTGTCCTTTCTTCAACACCGGAATATCCATTGTACGACTCCACCATGTAACTCCTGTAATATCTCCTTCGGGTCCGGACTGAGTTTGAAGATATTCTTCAGCTGTTCCGGGAACCTGTACCGGAACAGCCTGGGCAGAAGTCAATATATCCCATCCCGCTGTAGGAACAATTACAGGACTTTTCCGTGCCTCTTCCAATGTCAAATAAATATCCTCTGTCTGCCAAGTCGCTTTTTTATCCTGCCATAAATGCCATCCTTTTCCTGACAAATCAAAAAATGGTCTCTCCTGTGCTCTCACCCCATAAAATGGACATAACAACAAAAATGCTATGGCAATAATACTCTTCTTCATAATGATCTATTACTTTCTTTTATTAAATTCAATAATAACTGTTGGCCCACTACATTAGCCCTATTCTCGCTTTTGGTATTAAAAGTATTCATCGACTCGTTCATGCCATCAAGATCAACAGGAACTGTATAAGCTTTGACATCCTTTATACATGCAGGAATATCCAATGTAGTAATAATTATTTTTCCACGACCTGCCGGAATAACAGACAAGGCAGAATAAACTTCTTTTTTATGATCGGAAACACAAGCAACCAATGTTTCCCCATTAAAGCAACGCAACCCTACACGATGACGGTTGTAAGTAGCAAAGCATTGATATTCCCAATTAAAGACACAATTGACAGGCAATCCATCAAAAATAGGATGTTCTCTATTGAAAAAGTTCCCACCATACCAAGCCGTACCTAGTTTCTTTGAACCACGATAATCCAAAACTTCTTTATCCGCTAAGAACTCAGCCCACCTTTCCGCATTATCCACAATAATCAATGTATGTCCCTTGTAAACCCATTCCATAATATCACTCATACCACTTCCCCATTGAGTAGGTTCAAAGGCGCCAACCAACAAATAATCTCCCGAAGGTGTCCCTTCTTTATATTCCGGAATATCAAAACCAACTGTTTTCATAAAATTGCTCAGAACGCCCGTAGTATCAGCAATAGAACCATTAGCTGTAATTCCTTTCGTATTCAAACTTACAGCAAACAAAGAATCGTCTCCAGTTGCAAAAGTTTTTTTGCCTTTGACCAACTTTGCTTCAATACAAACATAGCCTGTTGCCCGAGGAACAAAATTCCAGCCGATCTGTAAACATTGACCATATACATTCCCCCTTTAACATGTACACTAGATACATGGGTAGCCAATACAGTACCTTCCGCATCTTTCGCTATCAATTGAAGAGAATAATTCCCCTTCAAATTCTTTTCATTTACAATATAAGTATCTACTATAGTCGTATCTCCAACATTCAGCACTTTCCGATTCATTTTTACAGCTAAAAATAACGGTTGGTTATAACGAGCCATTACTTCCACATCTCCTTTAGGATAACGATAATTATCAACAATGCCGGAGTGATTTTCCAGTTTCATACTTTCCCAACCATTTACAGCATAAGCATCCACCGTATTACTGATACGAATATTCTCAATTACCCTACCTTGATAATAGAAAGCCACATTCCCCATGGCACGGGTCAAATCATCCACTGTAGGAAATGCTTTGGCAAATCCATTGTGTTTAAGAAACGAATCATATGCATCATACCATTTCATATAATCCATCGCTTCCCATCCAGAAGTAGTGCCAGATTGCAGGATTTCATCCCGAATGAGCTGAAGACGCGGCGGAGTACCAATAGCCCCGTCTTCCCCCCAATAAATAATCTCATCCTTATGATCTGAAAAACGGTGATAGTTATCTTTACCCCAATATAAATTATCATGATAGCAACCCGGACCACCTGCATGATGCCTGTCATACCATCCATAATCATAAAAAGTAGTATCGTTTGGCATCAAGTGCAATTTAAAACGGGCATTCGCCTCATTTTCCGGGTTCTCTCCATTACTGGAATTATAAGTTAAGATACGGGTAGGATCCAACGAATGTGCCATACGCATCTGCGCATAATCCTGTACCTGTGGCCAAGCTCCCCGTTCATTATGCAAATTATAAATAACAAGAGACGGATGGTTACGGTCACGTTTAATCATTCGCACCAATTTTTCATTCCGGTAAGCAAAATAAAACTTGCTTTGCTTGTTATTATCATTAAAGTGACTGATAGGATACTGATTGCCTCCCGGTTCTTCAAAGTATAATAATCCCAATTCATCAGCATAATCCAAGACATTGCTATGCCCGATAGTACGGTGAAAATTCAACATGTTAAGTCCTAGCTTTTTAGCACTCTCCACTTGTCTCCTAGCCAACTCATCAGATGGAGTGATCCCATTATCCGGCCAGAAACTCCATGAAATAGCTGTACGTAAAACAATTCTTTTTCCATTCAAGAAAAATTGCTTATCTCCATGAATATCCTTCACTTCAAACCATCTGAATCCAAAACGCTGCGTATAATTATCCGTACCTACTGAAACAGACAAATCATAAAGATGAGGAGAATCCGTACTCCACAATTTTGCCGCTGGCAAATGAATATGAAAAGTTTGTTTATTCTCTCCGACAACAAGATTTTCAACAGAGTATTCTTTTCGGTAAAGTACTTTCTCACCTTTATGTTCTTTTACTGTTAAAAGCATTTTCTGAGCCTTCATCGGGTTCTTTGTTTCATTACAAGCCGTCACTTCAACTTCAATAGAATGAGGGTCCGGTTGGTTTTTAATAAAAACATCTCCAATATATAACTTATCCGTAGCAACCAACTCCACTTTTCCAGTTATACCGCCAAAACCATGAGAAGGATTAGTTCTATACTCTCCCCATGTATAGACTTGGGAATCTTTCCAATTAAAATTACCATTTGGATCAGTAATGCGGAAAGCAATCACATTTTCCTGACCAGGTAGAATAAAAGGTGTCACATCTACAGCAAACGGCGTACTATTCACCAAATCATATCCCACCAATTTTTTATTAACAAAAATCTCAGCTCTAAAACGGACAGAAGCAACATTCATCACTATCCGTTTATTTCTCCAATCAGCAGGTACATTTATTTTTGTATCAAACCATGAAACCCCTACATAATTTCCGGTAACTCCAAATGTTTCTCCATTCCATCCCCATAGGTGTTGCTCTACGGTAGCAGGAAGTGTCACCCCTATCTTATCGGTGTATCAAGCAAATTCCAGCCTCCGGTAGGTATATGGACAGGGAGGTCATGAATATTGACAGGAGGAACGTAAAGAGAATCATTTTGCCATACAGCCGAACGATCAAGAGTGATATTCCATAGAGTTTCTGATAAATTGAGACATGCCTCTGTGCTCTCATAGATGTTACAAGCAATAGTACACAACCCGTTAAAACGAATATTTTTTTTATAGCTGATTTCATTTTACCTCTATTTTTCTTTATGGTATATTGTAAAAGGAGTATGTTAAGAAGAAATACTTCAATATACTCCTTTTACAAAATTACTTTATTTTGTATATCCGGGATTTTGAGTGAATTCATCTTTATTAGTCACCGCATCCAATTGATTTTGGGGTATCGGACGTAGCATATGATATTCTTGAATATTATCTTTTGCATCCATATTATGCAACTTAACGTATTCAACTAACTTTTTAGTTCGTTTTAAATCAAACCAACGTATTTGTTCTCCACACAATTCCCTAGCCCTCTCATCTAAAATAAAATCGATAGTCAGTTCCGATTCAGTAATTCTCATGTCATTTTCTTTACTTGGTATTGCACGTTTCATCAAAAATTCATTCATCAAATCCACTGCTTCCTGTTTATTCGTTTGCAGCATCGCTTCGGCTGCAATAAAATACATTTCCGGCAAACGAATGACAAATGCATCCCGTTGACACCAATCCTGATTATAAACCGCCGTAGGATCGGCAAACTTATGCATTTCTACAAATTGCGACCTTAAGATAGCTTTACCTTCCGAAGTGTACACGTCATTAACATCCAGCAAACGATACCGCTTTGACGCCCATACTTTTTGTGAATCAGTAGCAGCCGTTTTCATGATATATATGGCCGTATCTCCTGTAGCCATTAAAGGATAAACTTTTAAATCACTCTCAGATAACGGATTCTTGTTTGCGTACCAGGCATCTTTAAACGTCACTTTATAACGCTGATCTATATTCTCATTATATAATTGCAGCAAATACCTGGACGGCATATATCTTTGGAAAGGACGAGCATTCAAGACATCGCGTTCCATTCCGGCTTCCTTATCATATTTCATTACAAAATCAACAATCCCTTTATTACCCGAATTAGTAGCAGTAGCATCAAAAGCATTATTTTCTAATTCTGAGTTGGTGTAATTTATAGAAAAAATTGCTTCTTTGTTTGTACCTCCATCACAATTGGCAATATCCCACATATCACTATAATCAGTATAGAAAGAATAGCGTTGACTATTGATAATATCCTTTGCCAACATAGCGGCCTCAGCATAAAGCGAAGCCTCGCCCGTTGCACAAGCTCTGGTCAAACAAGCTCTTGCTTTAAAAGCTTTAGCTACATCCTGAGTTATTCTACCATCTGTTGATTTGCCTGGTGCCAGTTGATTGACAGCCACATCTAAATCATCAAAAATAACTTTATAAAAATCTTCTACAGACGAACGGTGTGCTTCAGTAACAGCACCCGTTATAGGTTCTGTGTTCAATACCACGTCTCCCCAAGTTTCTGTTATCAACCACAAATAGAAGGCTCTCCAAAACTTAGCCTGGCCTTCAAATGACTTATTTTCAGCTTCGGTCAATACTTCACTTGGCAACAAAGAAATAGTCTGATTACAAGCACTTAATGACAAATAAAGATTTTTCCAGACATTTCCGATAGTTGATTGGGAGCCATTTAAGTCAATAGTATAATCAGCCAATTGATTTGCTTTATTATCTCCCCCACGCAAAAACAAATCAGTACCAGATTCTGTCATACCAAAACCATCTTCCTGACCATAAAATGTCCTTGCACCCGAATAACAGGAATTCAACGCACTCTCTATTCCAACTTTCGTTTTCATAAATGGATCCGTTGTCAATCCACTTTTATTAGTTTCTTCTAGAAAGTCTTCACAAGAGACATGACATAAACAAAGAAATAATATGCTTATATAATAATAAAATTTTGTTTTCATAATGATCATAATTAAAGATTACAAACTAAGATTGATGCCAAACAACACTTGCTTCGCCAATGGAAAGTCCATACTTCCATTGCTTTCCGGATCATAATTCGGGAAATCCGTGAAGGTAATGAAGTTATTCAAAGAACAATAAATACGCAACTTCTGCACCATCATTTTGGATGTCCATTCTTTAGGCAGTGTGTATCCCAATGTAATATCTCGTATTTTCACAAAAGAAGCTTTACGGAATGCCAATGAAGACTGTAACAAATAGCTGTTCGTTGAATAACCACTATTGGGACGAGGATACTCATTGCTAGGATTCTCAGGTGTCCAATAATTTACAGGTGCGCTATTTTCCAACGCACTTGGCTTGTATAACTGAGTATAGGCATCTTTTACATATTGTCCGATACGACCATAAATAAAGAACATTAAATCAAAATTCTTATAGGTGATATTATTAGTTATACCAAACGTATACTTAGGAACTCTTGAAAAAATAACCCGGTCATCCGTAGAGAAAACGCCTTCACCTTCAGAACCTTTAGGTGACATATCTGCCACTTTAATATCCCCTGGCTTAAATCCTCCAAAAGCCTTGGCCTGAGCTTCCTCACCTAATTGCCAGATACCAATCTTTTTATAATCATAAAAAACTTGAGTAGGAGAGCCAACAAACCAAAGATTACCTTCATCACGCGTTACACCACTATTTAAAGCTTTAATTTTTTCACGATTCAAACTATATGTCCAATCCGTATTCCAACTAAAATTTTTATTTTGAAACCAAATTGTATTCAATGTCACTTCAATACCTTTATTTTCTGTTTTACCTATATTCTGCATAACAGATGCATATCCAGTAGAACTAGGCAATAAACTTGGAAGTAACAAATCCGAGGTTTGTGAAATATAAGTATCAATTGTACCAGATATGCGATTTCTTAAAATTGAGAAATCCAGTCCAAGATTCCATGTCGATGTTTTTTCCCAAGTCAAATCTTTATTTGCAATCTCGCTAGGATAATATCCATAAACACTACTACCAAATGTATATACTGATTTTTTAAGTCCTCCTAAAGTAGCATAAGCATCAATTGCACTGTTACCAGCAACTCCCCAACTTAAACGTAATTTCAAATTACTAAAAATATCTTGATCAGCCATAAAGCCTTCTTCTGAAATACGCCACGCAGCGGATGCTGACGGGAAATACCCCACTTGTGCCCCTTCGCCAAAACGGAAGATCCATCAGCACGCAAAGAAGCTTGGAATAAATAACGTTCATTAAACTTATAATTCAATCGTCCAAAGAAAGAAACCATTTGCGTCTCAATTCAATTGACTTGGCATTTTCTTTTTGAATCAGATTTTGCTACCCAGTATCGTCGGAAAGATGAAGTCAGTAGTCAAGAAGCCTTGGTTAGT
>ENA-OQAA01000209-OQAA01000209.1-human-gut-metagenome-genome-assembly--contig:-NODE-209-length-42798-cov-11.903916_pt1 | contig 42798 bp, 47 predicted proteins | sample MGYA00242489_ERZ504515 | MGnify/ENA primary metagenome ERZ504515 (study PRJEB26092, sample SAMD00036237) | human gut metagenome | host: Homo sapiens | study: EMG produced TPA metagenomics assembly of... | reverse complement strand
CTCGCGCTCGGTGCCGGTTGCACCCTTGCAGCCGTGCACGAGGTCGATGGTGCCGCGGGTAGACCTTCTTGGACGTGCCGGTCAGCACGCCGTTGGCGTCGATCTCGCACTCGGTCTTGCGACCGCGGTGGCGCAGCTCGTAGTTAAGTCGCGCACCTGCTCTCGGGCGCCCAAGTAATCAGTATCGATGGTGACCTTGGCGGTATCGCCCAGCAGGTCGCCGGCAAGGCCGGTGGCGCTGGCGCCGGCACCCAGAACGGTGTGCTGCACGTTGACGCGCGCGCCCTCGTCCAGGAACAGGCCGGTGTCGTCGAGCGCGATCCAGCTATCGTCGAGCGTCTGCGTGCAGGTCACGTTGCGGTGGCGTACTCGTGGGCGCACACACGTAGCACGGAGCCACGACGCTTGGCCGGCAACGGGGGAGTCCAGGGCTATGCGCAGGTCGAGCGTTGCCTGCGGACGGGCGACGACATCGATGGCGGCGATGGCCGCGGCAGCGTCGACGCCACTCACGCGCACGGTAACCGTGGCGTGCTTGTATGCGGGCACATCGATGACGACGCGCTTGGTGGCGTGGTCGGCAGGTAGGTGTAGGCAGCCTCGCCCATGCCAGTCTCGAAGGCTCGGCAGGGGAGAGCTCCTCCTCGAGCTTGATGGCGCCGGCCTGGTAGATGGAGGTGGCGGGCACGTCGAGCTCGGTCTCGGGCGTGATACGGGCGCGGTCGGCGGCATCGCCGGGCGCGGAGGCGCGGCGCTCGGGGAAGCGCTCGGCCATGGCGTCCATGGCGGCGTCGAACGCGTCTGCCACGCCAGCAAATTGCTCGTCCAAGCCTCAACCTTAACGGTCTCGGCGGGAGCGGCGGCAAGCTCGTCAGAGAGCTCGAGCTTGGTCTGGTTCATCTTCAGCCAGCCCCATGTGGCAGCCGGCATCGCATTGACCTGCTCAAGGGTGGTAGCAGCGGTGTTCGTGGTCTGTTTCATTATCCGATCGCTCCTTCCATCTCGAGCTTGATCAGGTTGTTCATCTCGACGGCGTACTCCAGCGGTAGCTCCTTGGAGACCGGGTTGGCAAAGCCGTTGACGATCATGGTACGGGCTTCTTCCTCCGAGATACCGCGGCTCATCAGGTAGAACACCTTATCGTCGCCGATGCGGCCGATGGTGGCCTCGTGGCCGATGTCGACGTTCTTGGCGCGGATGTCCATGGCCGGAATAGTGTCGGAGCGGCTTTGGTCGTCGAGCATCAGCGACTGGCAGCTCACGGTTGCCTTGGAGCCCTCGGCCTTGGGTGTCGCCACAATAGAGCTGCGGAAGGTCTGAATGCCGCCACTCTTGGAGATGCCCTTGGTCTCGACGGTTGCCGAAGTATCGGGCGCGTTGAGCACGACCTTGCAGCCGGTATCCAGGTTCTGGCCGGCGCCGGCAAAGGTAATGCCGGTAAAGCTCGAGCGGGCGCGGCGTCCGCTGAGCACGCTCATGGGGTAGAGGTAGCCCACGTGGCTGCCGAAGGAGCCGCTGATCCATTCGATGTCGCCATCCTCGTCCACGCGCGCACGCTTGGTGTTGAGGTTGTACATGTTCTTGGACCAGTTCTCGATGGTCGAGTAGCGCAGGTGCGCGCGCTTGCCCACAAAGAGCTCGACGGCGCCGGCGTGGAGGTTGGCCACGTTGTACTTGGGCGCGGAGCAGCCTCGATAAAGTGCAGGTCAGCGTCGTCCTCGACGATGATAAGCGTGTGCTCAAACTGGCCGGCGCCCTTGGCGTTAAGGCGGAAGTAACTCTGCAGCGGGAAGTCCAACTTGGTGCCCTTGGGCACGTAGACAAACGAGCCGCCCGACCATACGGCGCCGTGCAGGGCCGCAAACTTGTGGTCGGTGGGCGGGATGAGCGTCATAAACTTCTCGTGGATGAGCGGCTCCCACTGCGGGTCGTGCAGGGCCTCCTCGATGCCGGAATAGACGATGCCCATCTTGGACGCCGTGTCCTGCATGTTGTGGTAGACCAGCTCGGAGTCGTACTGCGCGCCGACGCCTGCCAGGTAGCTGCGCTCGGCCTCGGGGATGCCCAGGCGCTCAAAGGTGTTCTTGATGTCGTCGGGCACCGACTCCCAGTCGTGCTTTTGGTCGGTGTTGGGCTTGACGTAGGTGACGATGTTGTCCATGTCCAGGCCCTCGATGGAGGGGCCCCACGTCGGGTCGGGAAAACGATTGAAGATCTCGAGGGACTTTAAGCGCAGGTCGAGCATCCACTGCGGCTCTTCCTTCTTGGCGCTGATCTCGCGAACGATGTCGGGCGTGATGCCGGCGTCGAGGCGCTCGAATCCCTCCTCGCCATAGGTGAAGTCGTAGAGGCTGCGGTCGATGTCCGCGACCTCGGTGCGGTTCTTGGTCATTGCGTCGCCCCTTTACGCCTGCTGCTCGGTAGCGGCGGCCTCGGCCTGGGCGCGCTGCTCGGCGGCCTCGCGCTCGAAGGTCTCAAAACCGTTCTTGTCGATCCAGGGGATCAGCGAGGCGTCGTCCTCGCGTACGATGTGGCCCTTGACCATAACGTGGACGCGGTCGACATCCAGGTGCTCCAGGATGCGCGTGTTGTGCGTGATGATGAGCATGGAGCCGTCGCAGCTCTTGCGGTAGGCGTCCATGCCATGGCTGACGGTGGAAAGGGCGTCGACGTCCAGGCCGGAGTCAGTCTCGTCCAAGATGGCGAGCTTGGGCTGCAACAGCAAAAGCTGGAGCATCTCGACTTTCTTCTTCTCGCCGCCCGAGAAGCCCACGCCCAGCTCACGGTTGAGGTAGGCGGTATCCATGTTGAGCTCGGCCGCGAGCTCCTTGACGCGACGGCGGAATTCCTTGCCCTTCATCTCCAGGCCGGGACGGCCGGCGATGCTGGCACGCAAAAAGCTCGACAGCGGCACGCCTGGGATCTCGACCGGGGCCTGGAAGCTCAGGAACAGGCCGGCGCGCGAACGCTTGTCGGTGGTGAGCTCGGTGATGTCCTGGCCGTCAAAGACGATACGGCCGTCGTTGACCGTGTAGACGGGGTCGCCCATGACCAGGTGGCCGAGGGTGGACTTGCCGGCGCCGTTGTCCCATCAGCACATGGGTCTCGCCGGCGGCGACGTTAAGGCTGACGTTGTGAGGATGGTCTTCTCGTCCACGGAGGCGATCAGACCTTCGATGGAAAGCAGCGGATTTGCGCTCATGCTGTACCTCTCTGTGTATGGTGTACTCATAGGTGTGCTAAACCCTAGGAATCTTCTCGGAATAAAGTTACTATGGGTTCGGCGTTAGTCAAGGGAAAACCCGACTAATCCACTCGACTTTTCAAATTCTGGGACAAAATAACCTGTTGTGTTTGTCCCATTTACTTAAGATTTGGGACAAACAAAGCTGGTTATGTTGTCCCAGATGCGATGGGAGGGTAGGTATGCTCATTTCTTCTAAGGCCGCTATGCCCTCCGGCTGATGATCTATATCGCAGCGCTTGGTGACGCCGAGGGCAAGATTGCCCTGCGCGAGGTCGCCGACCGCGAGCATATCTCGCAAAAGTATCTGGAGCAGCTGGTCCGTCCGCTCATGAAGGCGGGCCTGCTTAAAAGCGTGCGCGGCAAGGGCGGCGGCTACATGATGGCCAAGGATCCAGCCGAGGTGCGTGCCGGCGACATCCTGCGCGCCGTCGAGGGCAGCACGGCTCCAGTGGCGTGCGATGGCATCGACAACAGCTGCACTCGCAGCGATCTTTGCTCGACCGTCAAGTTCTGGCGCGGCCTGGACGACGTGATCGAAAAGTACGTCGACGGCGTGACGTTGGCCGACTTGGCCGCCGTCCCCGAGATCAACTTTGACATTAAGCTGTAGGGGTGCAAATGGCATCTCTCGACAAGGTGTACAAGCAAATCGAAGTTTTTGCTCGGGAATGTGACGCCGAGAAGGTCGTGTTGTTTGGTTCTCGTGCTCGAGGCGACAACTTGCCCAAGAGCGATATTGACATCGCCGTAGCAGGTTGCCGGGATTTCGGCCGTTTCTCATATTTGATCGAGGAACATCTTGATACTCTTTTAGATGTAGATGTCGTCAATCTCGACGAGTCCCTCTCGCAGCAATTGCTCGATGAGATTGCCAGGATGGTGTGATTCTGTATGAAAAAATATGAGAACTTTGTTAGCGCCTTGGCGAATCTTGAGGATGCGCCCAATCAGGATCTCAACAATGATTTTGTTCAGAGTGGATTGATTAATAAGTTCAATCTTCAATTTGAACTGAGCTGGAAGCTCCTTAAGCGTCTGCTCGAGTATGAGGGCGCCACGCTTGCCGCGTCGGGGTCTCCTCGTGCCATCGTGAAGGAGTCGTACCGATTCTACGACTTTATTGATGAGGCGGCCTGGCTAGACATGCTCAGAGACCGCAATACGAACGTCCATATCTACGACAACAAGCTCGCTCAAGATTTGATTCAGCGCATCTTGAACGTCTATATCCCCGCTTTCTGTCAGTTGAGGGACGGGCTGATGGAGCGATACGGCGAGCTTCTGATGGCGCCCGACGACCAGTTTGTTTAATTCCTTAAGATTTCGCGGAGGGTTGTTGCCGTTTACCGAGGGGCTGTTGTGCAACAACGGGCGAGCTGCAATACTTAGTTTTATCTTTGCAAACTGCACTTTAACTACACCAATGCAGGGAGGATCTTATGCAGCCCAAGCATTCTGCTATTGTCGCGGGCCTGACGCTGGCGCTTTCGTTTAGCGCCGTTACCGCGCCCGCGCCCGCCGCTGCCGAGGAACCCACGCCGGGCGTTGCCTCGGATGCCACCGATATCGACAAAGGCCTCTACACCCAGCAGTCCTTCTCGGGCGTGCTGAGGTCGGTCCAGGGCGTTTCGTTTGTAAACGTGACTCCCGAGATGAAGTACTTTACCAAGTACGAGAGCCATGGCAACTACAACCAGGGCTTTTCGTATGGCGACGGTTATAACGCGCTGGGCTATTACCAGTTCGACCGCCGTTGGTCGCTCATTCCGTTTATGAAGCAGGCCTACAACTACAACCCCGAAAAATACAGCATGCTCAAGGATGCGATTGATCGCGGCAGCGAGATTTCCAACGCGAGCAATGCCATGTACGAGAACGGCCAATTTACCGAGCTGGGCCATATCGCGCAGGATGCCTTCCAAGGTGCGTACAACACCGATCCTGTTGAGTTCTCAGCACTTCAAGATGCCTATGCGTACAACTCGTACTATGCGGTGACCGAGGCGTGGCTCAAGAGCGGCCTGGGCATTGATATTTCGGGCCGCGCCGATTGCGTCAAGGGCATGGTGTGGAGCATCACCAACATGTGCGGCACCGGTGGCTGCAGGGACTTTTTCCGCTGGGCGAATCTTTCCAACGATATGTCCGACCGCGAGTTTGTGACGGCGCTCTCCAATAGCGTGGTCAACAACGTGGCGACCAAGTATTCGAGCCAGCCCCAGTATCATGAAGGCTGGAAGAACCGCTACCGCAACGAGCTAAAGGACTGCTTGGTTTATATCGCTGAGGACGAGGCTGCCGCCGCGACGCCCGTGCAGCCCGAGTCCACACCGGCGCCCTCGCCGACACCTGATTCGAATGACGACTCGAGTGACGATGCCAACGATGACAGGATGGATGCGCCCTCGACCGATGCTGACGGTAATGGCTCTGCTGGTGGCACTACCAACGACGGCTCTACCTCGAACGGCTCCAATTCGAACGGCTCTGCTGCGGGCGATTCGTCTTCAAGCTCTGCCGGCAATACGGACAGCGACGCTTCTGGTTCGACCGACGCTGACACCTCTAACTCATCCACCGGCTCGAGCGATTCGTTCGTTGACACCGGCTCTAACAACGGCTCCGGCTCTGACGCAACCCCTGATTCCGATGCTTCCAAGGACGACTCGAATAAAGCGCCGGACGCTCCCGTTGCTTCGCCGGACAAGAAGCCTTCTTTCTCCGAGCAGCTTGGTTCTACGCTGGGTTCTTCGCTGATGGCTGGCGTCAATAACGGCTCGGCCCAGAACAAGGACAACTCTGATCAGGTTTCCACGGAAAAGACCGAGGCCGCAAAGGGCGACTCCAAGGACAAGGCTTCCGAGAAGACCGAATCTGATAAGGGTTCTAGCTCTGAGGAGAAGGACGACAAATCTGCTCAGAAGAAGGGCGAGAGCAAGACCGAGGGCGAAAAGAAACAGCCCGAAGACGACGACAAGAGCGGTGCTGACAACCAGGCCCAAGAGCAAAATGACTCCAAGACGGTGACCACTACAACCACGACGACTACAACGACCAAGTCATCTGGCGGTAACATGCCCAAGACGGGCGACCTTATCGTTATGGCGAGCCTTGCCAGCGCGAGCTTGGCCACGCTGGGCGCTACGTCTATCGTAAGTGGTAAGCATAAGCTCGATCAGCAGAAGAAGGCTTCTGGGGAGGACGACTCGGGGGAGTAGGCTCTCAGTTGCCAGATAACTAAATAGTCGGGACGGGGTCCGGTGCGAATGTATCGGGCCCCGTTTTGTTGTGCAACGATTAATTGTGCCCCCTCACACCTCTTGTTACTACCGTTGCCCGATATGTTTGCGCGGCGACATCGGTACATGCGATGCGGTCATTACAATTGGCATCGTGCTGCGATTTAGGGGGAACGTTTTGGTGTCTGAACAGGCAAATGTTGATTGTGCTGCTGGCTTTGGCGTGCGTTTGATCGGCTGTGCCGACGATGCGGCTTTGCCCATTGGCATGCACGACTATGCGGAGGCTCTTGGTTGCTGCACGCTGGTCGACAAGACCATGTTTATTGCCGATGTGTTGGACTGCGACGCGTCCGTTGTGGTGTGCTGTCGACCCGAGGGTTTTGGCAAAAGCATGAACTTGTCGACGCTCAGGGCTTTTCTGGAGCGTCCAGCGGTTGGTCGCGCTGATCAGCGTTTGTTTGCCAATGCTCAGATTTGGGATGCAGACGGTGGGCGCTATCGGGATGAATATGCTTGCTATCCGGTGATATCGCTGGACTTTTCTGGCGCTGCGAGGCGTGGTGCCGCTATTGCCGACGTCGTGCGCGATGCCCTTTCGGGCGAGTGCGCTCGCTTGTTGGCGCTCTTGGAGGCTCCTGATTTAGCTCGAGATAAGGTGCGTCACATCGAACGTGTTGCGCGTGGCGTGGCGAGCGCGGACGAGGTTGACTCGGTGCTCGGTGTGCTCATTGAGCTGCTGGAGATGGCCTGCGATGAGCAGGTTGTATTGCTCGTTGATGGGTACGATGCGGCGTGGTCTCGCCGTGCGAGCGCGAGGGACGCTTCCGACGCCGATCCGGCAGGGCTATTCGATCGCGTGCTGTTCGACGCCATTGCCACTGCGCGCGATTCGTTGCGGCTGACGTGTCTGATGGGGGAGTGTCCCGGTCCTGCCGAAGCGGCGCTTTCTTCGCGCAGTTGTTCGTATTGTCTGTCGACGCCGCTTTCGACGTGGTGTGACCGTTGGTTCGGCTTTTCGGATGCCGAGGTCCAGGCTCTGTTGAATCATGCTGGGCGCGAGGAATACCTTGATGATGCGCGTGAATGGCTCGAGGGATATCGGTTTGGCAGGGTCTATTGTTCGAGTCCGGCGCGCGTGATCGGTTTTCTGGACCGAGGCTGCACGGCGCCTGTGCGCGCCGATCTGTATGGGTATGCGGATTGCCTGAGTAGGGTAGTTGCCGGGTGGAATCTCGACCGCCTTTCGGTCTTGTTTGATTTGCTCGAGGCCCATGGGTGCGCTGAGGTCCCGCTTTGTTTGGGCACTGCAGAGCCAGATGTCTCGCCTGACGATGGCATGTGGACAGCGCTGTATCTGTCCGGTTTTCTCACGACGGATATGACTGAGGAGCCAGAGCATGGCAATCGCCTCCGTGCTTTGCGATTGCCCAATAACGAGCTTAGACAGGCCTTGCGTCTAGTGATTGTTGAGTGGTTTGAGTGCGCTGCCGAAGACATTCGAGACGTCGATGCGTTTCGCGACGGGCTGTGCCGTGGGAACGAGGATACCGTGAGGCGGGCGCTAAGCCGCATCCTGGGGGATGCGGGAATCGGTGAGACCGACCCAGATAAGCCGCTGCCATATCATCTGCTCTTGCAGGGGCTCTGCTTTGGCTTACCGGGCTATGCCAATCCTGCCTCGAGGCGAAAGTGTGGCGCAGGTCGCTGGGACATCCAGGTTTTCCCTACGGGTGCTGTGTTCGACGTAGCAGATACGATTGGCATGCTGGACGAGCGCCCGCTGATAACGATTAACTTGATGTATGACCCCGATGTGGATGCGCTGGGACTGGAATTGCTGGCCGTGCAGTCGCTACTCGACATAGAGCGCGACGGCATCGACGAAATCCGTGTACCGCGCCCCGGCGTGGGTCGCATGCGCTGGGGGTTCGGTTTTGATGGGCAGCATGTGGCTACGGTGTGCCAGCGGCTTTAAGCGCCGAGGTGTTTCCGGCTTCCGTTACTCGGTGTCCTTCATGGGCGGCATGGGCTTCCAGTCGGGGTCCTTGATGATCTTGCGGGCGTCCTTCATGCCACGGCGCAGCGCCGGAATACCGGTCTTAAAGCACTTGTCAACGGCTGCCAGGCGAATGAACTCCTTGCAGAAGGTCGCGGCGTTGCCCAGACGGAACAGCACGGGTGATAGTCGCCGTAGATTTGCATGTAGCGGGCCAGATAACCGCGGTTGCGCATGATGTAGTAGCGGTTGGTGTCGCTCGTGGAGTTGAGCTGGCGCTTGCCGGCGATGTCCCAGTTAGAGACGGCGCGGGCGCGCTTGAGCACCACGTCGGCCACAACGGCGGCGGGGAAGTGCTGGCTGGCTACGTAGCCGTAGCAGGCATCGTCGCCGTAGATAAAGAAGCGCGCGTCGGGCAGGCCAATCTTGTCGACCACGCGTCGCGAGAACATGCCGCCCTCAAAGCACAGCTGGTTCATGGCGCGGTAGCCTCGGGACCCAGATCCCACTTGGCGATGGGGTTAGGGATGCCGAGCGAAAGGATGAGCTGGTACTGCCAAAAGAAGGCGCCGCCGTCAAAGTCCAGGCGCGAACCCTGGATGACATCGTAGCGGTCGGTCCACTTGGCAAGAAGCTCGATGCCTTCGGGGATGACGAGCACATCGTCGTCCATCACCCAGAACCACTGAGCGCCCAGGTCGTAGGCGCATTTAGTGCCGGCGGAGAAGCCGCCCGCACCGCCGCCGTTTTTGAGCTGCGGGGCGTAGATGACACGGTCGGTGCCGCCCTGCGCGTCGGGCTGCTCGGTGTCGATGCCCCACAGGTTGGCCAGGCGCTCGTTGAATGCGGTGCACATGGCCTCGGTCTCGCGCGAATTCTCGTTATCGACAATCACGATGCGCCAGGGCGCTGCCGTTAGCTCGGTCATGGAGTCGAACAAGTTGGCCAGGAGTTCCTGGCGCTTGTACGTAACGACGACAATGGCGAGCTTATCGATGGGAGCGGGAAGGGTTGAAGGCATGGGGCAATATATCCTTTCACGCGCGGCGGGCGAGTGCAGCGCGGAAGCTATCGAATACGTCCTTGGGACTGTCCTATTGTAAAGGCTCGGCGCACCTTGGCGGCAAGCTTTGAATAAAACGCAGGAACCTGTCACGGGTGTGGTGGTTGCCGCGTCTGGCAGTAGCGTGCCTATTGCCGCTTGAGCTTGCGAGCGATAAGGCTTCTAGCAGCATCGATGATGAGAAGCGTCAGGGCAAAGACGATGCTAATGACGGTGCCTGTGACGATACATATAGCTGCCGGGCTGTTTTGGCTGATCAGTATGTTTGCGAGCAACGTATTGAAGACGGGACGCCACAGGCTACTGGTGAGCGACTGCATCACATAGAAACCAAGCGTGGCGGTCGATAAGGTGACGATGACACCTGCGGTCCGTGGATTGCCTGAGGCACTGCGCCGGGTCGCCGCAAAGAGCAGAGAGGCGGCAGCGAGGGCAAACGAGATCAACGAGGTTGATTTGTAGGAGAGGACTGCCATCGCCGTGAGGTTGCCGGTGAAGGAGAGTGCTCCTTCCAGGATGGTGGCGAGCACCAAAACCGCTGCGAGCGACCGCGTGCCCAAGGCGCCCGCCTTGTCCGAATCCATGGCGCCGGTTACGTCGCGGAGCAGTCCGCCGATCAAAAACGCGACTACGTACGTGGTAGCGCTCATGAGCTTCTGCAGCCAAGAAAACTCGCCGGCGCTTGTCGCACTCATAGCGGCTAAATACCCGTTAACAACAAATGCGAGGATGCCAACGGCGATGACCGTCGTCTTGTAGGTTTTCTGGGGGAGTCGACTCTTAGCCAGTCCAAACCATGGCGCCATGAAGACCGTGGCGGCATAGACCCAGATAAACTCAAGGCCTAGCGTGTACCAGTAGTGCGTATTGAGGGTAACATCGGGAATGGGTGAGACGACCGTGGACCACGCGAGCGCCACGAGGCAATAAAACGCAGTGGGCATAATGACCTTGCCAAGGCGCTGCGCCGTCCGTTGCATTTGCGACTTCCACGTTGCTCCACCGTCCCAAGCACGCGCGGCCGAAGCGATGAGAAAATAGCCCGAGATCATAAAGAAGACCTCGTTGGCCCAGCAGCCAAGCAAGTTAATAAAACCGAGTACGCCGGAATAGGGGAACATCGCAAGTGGGGCATATTCACGGCGCCGACGCAGACGGCTTGGAAGGTCCACTGAAAGGTGTGGAACACCGCGATGCCGGCGACCGCGACCAAGCGTAAGGCTTCGATGGGTATGTTGCGTGCGGCTTTGGGCTGCATGACGTCCTTTCTTATCGGTTTGCCTCTGCGAGCTCCATAGATTATATAAACGCCCGCTGGCGCGCTGACCCTTTGATACCATGAAACGACAGGTATTTCCTAAGGAGCACATTTGTCTACTAACGCCTCTGGCAGCCCTGTTCTGTCGCTGCTTATTCCCATTTACAATGTTCAGCGCTACCTGCGCGAGTGCCTCGATTCCGCCCTGGCGCAGACGCTCAAGGATATTGAGATCATCTGCATTAACGACGGGTCGACCGACAACTCGCCGGCGATTATCCGCGAGTATATGGAGCGCGATAGGCGCGTCAAGATGATCGACAAGGCCAACAGCGGCTACGGCGACTCGATGAACCACGGTCTGGAGATGGCGCGTGGCAAGTACGTTGGCATCTTGGAGTCCGATGACTTTATGGCGCCCGACGCACTCGAAAAGCTTGTCTCGGCCGCCGATAGCAATAATGCCGACTTTGCGAAGGCGAATTTTGACCTATATTGGTCGAAGCCGGAGGAGCGCCGTTCGCTGCACGAGATGTTTAAGGCCAAGGACTGCGGCAAGCCGGTGCACCCGAGCGACACGACGCAGTTCTTTAAGCAAAAGCCGTCGATTTGGTCGGCTGTGTACCGTCGCGATTTTCTTGAGCGCAACGGCATCAAGTTCTTGCCGACTCCGGGAGCATCCTTTCAGGACACGTCGTTTGCCTTTAAGGTGATTGCCTGCGCCGACAAGGCCGTTTACCTGCACGATGCCGTGCTTTCGTATCGTCAGGACAACGAGAACTCCTCGGTCAATTCTTCGGCTAAGGTCTTTTGCGTCAATACCGAGTATGCGAGATTGAGCGTTGGATTCGTGAGGATTATGCCCGCGACCACGTATGCGGCGATGTCGCGCGCATGCTCAAGTTCAATCAGCTCATTAAGTACGATTCGTACATGTGGAACTACGTGCGCCTGGCGCCTAAGTTCTATAAGGAGTTCCTGGTTCAGATGGCCAAGGAGTTCCAAGCGGCCTTGGACGCCGGGGACTTTTCGCTTGACGACCTCAAGCCGTGGAAGCGCGCGAATCTCGCTGCCATCCTCAAAGATCCTGAGGGCTGGGTTGACGAGCATCCGAGTTTTGCGACGGATGGTGCCTTGGGGCGTGCTAAGTATTACGCCTCGGTTGGAGGTCCAGGCGTGGTCGCCGCCTTCCTCTTCGAATCGCTGAGGGGGTAGGTCGGCATGGGAGAGGCCTCGTGTCCTAAAGCTACCATTGTCGTTCCCGTTTACAACTCTGCGCGCTCCATTCAGCGATGCCTCGATTCGCTGCTGGCCCAGTCCGAGCGCTCGATTCAGGTTGTCTGCGTCAACGACGGTTCGACTGATGATTCGTTGAACGTGTTGCACCTGATCGCGCAGGCCGACGATCGCGTACTGGTGATTGACCAGGAAAACGCGGGCGTCTCGTGCGCTCGAAATGCCGGTATCGATGCCGCCGAGGGCGAGACCGTCTTCTTTGTGGACGCTGACGATTACATTGATGCCCAGACGGTCGAGCGCGTGCTGCATGCCATGGAGTCTGCAGATGCCGAGGCGCCGTTTTTGGCGGCGTCTGTGAACCTGCCGATGCTGCCCCCAAACGCGTCCAGCAACTCATGAGCCCCAAAGCTGGTACCTTCGGCGCCCGTGATCCCCAACTGCTGTTCCATTCGAATGCGCAGCCCTATGCCTGCCGTGCGGCTTTTTCGCGCGAGCTGCTCAATCGCGAAGGCATTCGCTTCGCCCCCGGTTTGGCTTTGGGCGAGGACGTCGTCTTCCAATTTGCGGCTTATGCGCTTGCCCGCAGGACCGTCGTCATGCCGGACAAGTTCTACCACTACGTGATGGAGAGCGAATCGGCGACGCACGAGTTCAACAGTGCCGAGGCTCGCGCCAAAAAGCTTGACGCCCACATGAGGATGCTCGAGGAGGTCTTGGAGGACTGGGCGGCCTACGGTCTTTTAGACCTGTGTCCCGGCGAGCTGATAACTTGGATTTTGGACCTAATTGTGTTCGACCTGGCGCGTTTGGATGCCGATGACTTCCATCGCGTGGCGGCTCGCGTCAACATGGACCTCGCGACGTTTTTGGGAACGGCGTGGGCGGATATGCCTGCTAAGGGCGCCGTTCGCCGTGTTGCCCACAAGCTCGTTGTGGCGACCTCGGGCGTTTCGATGGCAGACGCCACGCTGTTCTATCTTTCGACTCGCGGTCTCAAAGCTTGCCTGGAGCGCTTTATCTAATTCCAAGCGTTGTCGCCCGCCGCAACTCGGCTGCTAAAATAACCCTGTTACACGCTATTCAACAGGAGGTTCTCTTGCAGAACTCTGATACCCCTAAAGTTTCGCTGCTTGTCCCTATTTGCAATGTCGAACGCTACCTGCGCGAGTGCCTCGATTCCGCCGTGGCACAGACGCTCGAGGACATCGAGATTATCTGTATCAACGACGGGTCGACCGACAGCTCGCCGGCGATTATCCGCGAGTACATGGAGCGCGACTCCCGTGTAAAGATGATCGACAAGGCCAACAGCGGCTACGGTGACTCGATGAACCGCGGCCTGGAGATGGCGCGCGGCGAGTACGTGGGCATCCTTGAGTCCGACGACTTCATGTTTGAGGATTCGCTCCAAAAGCTGGTCGCCAAGGCCGATGCTGAGCATGCCGATGTCGTTAAGGGCGACTTTTACCTGTACTGGTCTGCGCCCAGCGAGCGCCGTGAGCTGTTTGGAATTATCGACGAGCATATGACGGGCGCCGCGTATCGCCCCGTCGATCGCCCGGGCATCTTCTACCGCAAACCTTCCATTTGGTCGGCTATCTATCGGCGCGAGTTCCTCAACGGCAATCAGATTCGGTTCCTTCCCACGCCGGGTGCCTCGTATCAGGACGCAGGCTTTAACTTTAAGGTTTGGGCTTGCGCCGAGCGCGCCGCGTTTATTGCGGACCCCATTTTGTGCTATCGCCAAGACAACGAGAAGAGCTCCGTTAATTCGCCCAACAAGGTATTTTGCGTGTGCGACGAATACGCCGAGATGCAGCGCTTTTTGGATGAACGCCCCGAGCTTAAGGCTCAGCTTCAGGGTATTTTAATGCGCATGAAGGTCGATACGTACCGTTGGAACGATGAGCGCCTGGTCGATGAACTGCGCGAGCAGTTTTGGAAGAAAGCCTCGTCCGAGCTCAAGGCCGACTGGGATGCCGGTCGCTTTGATCTGTCGCTGTTTGATCCGCGTGGCGAGACCGACTTGCGCCTGATGGTCAAGTCGCCCCGCGCCTATATCGATTCGCGCTTTGACTTTAAGAAGCCGGGCAAGCTCAATACGTTTAAGCATTACTTTAAGATTGGCGGCCTGCCGCTGGTCTGGCGTGTGCTGACGTATCAGTGCACCTACGGCGACAACCCGCACCCCGATGACGTTCCGGCCGCACAGTAGGAGCGAGTGACTATGGCTACCCCCAAGATTTCCGTTGTCGTTCCCATCTATAAAGTGGAGGAGTGCCTGGCCTGGTGCCTGGACTCCCTGCTTGCGCAGGACATGCCCGATTGGGAAGGCGTGCTGGTCAACGATGGCTCGCCGGACGGCTCGCGCGATATTGCGGCTGCCTATTGCGAAAAGGACGCGCGCTTTACGCTGGTCGATAAGGAGAACGGCGGCCTGTCGAGTGCGCGTAATGCAGGCATCGCCGCGTCCACGGCGCCTATCGTTGCGTTTTTGGATTCCGACGACCGATTTACGCCCGATGCATGCCGCGTGATCGTCGATGCCTTTGAGCGCGAGGACTGCGACGTTTTGACCTTTGGCGCGAATCCGTATCCGCTTGAGGCGGGGTATCCGTGGCTTAACTATGTGCTGAGCCCGCGCGATGTGTCGTTTGAAGCTATAGCTCCGACCTACTGTTTAAGGAAGCATCTCGCCCGTTTGCATGGCGCACCGCCTGCAAGCGTGAGTTTTTGCTGGGCAACGGGATCGTGTTCGACGAAACCGTTAAGTATGGCGAGGACCAGGTCTTCGATTTTGCCGTGTACGGTCGTTCGCACAAGACCGCGCTTATCTCGAACAAGCTGTATGATTACCGCGTGGCGCGCAAGGGTTCGCTCATGGACACCATGCGCTACGACGACGAGACGCGTCTGCTGGAGCACGTGAAGATTTACTCTGCGGTGCTGGCTGACTGGCAGCGCGACGGTCTCGATGCTCAGCATGCCGATGACCTGGCGTACTTCCTCTGCGATCTGGTGCTGTACGATGCGCTCAGGCTGTTGAGTACGGATTGCGGCAAGGTGTTTGCTGCCGTTGCCACGGCGCTTGCCGGTTCTGCCGTGGGCAGCGATGCTGCGCTCGCACAATGCGCTCCTTCTGTTGCTGCTATGGTGCGTGCGGCGCTTACCAGCAAGGCCCCCAATGTCCGTGCGTGCAAAAAGCTCATGTTCGATTACGATGTCTTGAGGTTTGGGCGCTGGGTGCCTGCAAGCGCGTGGCAGCGAACGCCCTGGGAAAGCGAGAAGTGTAGATGAGTATCAAGCGTTTGGCACTTTGCCGCAGCCAGGGCCGTCTTTTTGTGCTGCTTCGTTTTGCCGGTCAGGATGTCGCCGCGCTTATTGAGCGGGAGCCTCTCAGGCGTTTGCCCATGCGACTACGAGCGGTTCTTGTTTGCCGTCACTGGTGCTCCCGGTCGATCATGGCCGTGTGCTGGCGCTATGCCCTTCTGTTTCCGATTACGAGCGCGAGCTCGCCGTTTTGGTGCTTCCGTTTTTGGATGGCTCGTCGATGGATGCCGTTTTTGCATCCGGTGGCCAAAGGTTGGGCTCTATTCGTCTCGATAGCCGCGTGGCCAAATTGGAATCCAAGATTAACTACAAAGCAAAGCCTGCGCTGTGCGCGCTTATCCGCGATGCGCAGCGTGGCGAACACTGCGGCCGCTACGAGATCGATGCCATTCGCTATTTGCCGGCAGACGTCGGCGCGGTGTGGCGCTATGAGGTTACCTGGGCGGGAGACCCCCAGTGCGCGCCTGAGCTCCAGATCTTCGATACGCATATGAATGCCATCGATGTTACCGTGCATGTGTTTGAATCGCAGGTCGATGTTCCGCAGCAGAACGGATGCCGCATCAATAAATCGTATCTGAGTGTTGAGATGCCTCAGGATATACGAGATTTTGTCGCGATCGTGAGCGATCCCACAGAGCGGATCCAAAGCGGGTTTTGCGCCATGGATGGTCGCCTGTACAACGGCATGGTCGACGACAGCTGGAACCGTATGAAGGACGCGCGTGCAGACGACGCAGCTTATCGACGTTGGTTTGAGCAGCATCGCGCAAAGCCGGGCGATTTGGCGTGCCAGCGTGTCGCTTCGGCGGCCTTTGCCTATAGACCGCTCGTGAGCATTGTGGTGCCGTGCTACAAGTCTGATCGGGTCTACCTGCGCGAGCTGCTGGAATCGGTGCAAGCCCAGAGCTATGACAACTGGGAATTGCTGCTTATGGACGCCTCGCCCGAATGGGACGCGGTGGCCACCCTTGCGGCAGGTGCCAACGACGAGCGCATCCGTCGCATCGAGCTTCCCGGCAACGGCGGCATTGTGGTCAACACCAACGCAGGTATTGAGCAAGCGATGGGCGACTACGTCGCGTTCTTGGACCATGACGACATTCTGGAACCGGACGCGTTATTCCAGTATGTTTCCGCGCTGGATAAGGCGGCCGAGGGCGAGCGTCCCCAGGTCCTGTTCTGCGACGAGGACATGTTCCAGAAAACGGGGGAGTGGGGTCAGCCTGTCTTTAAGACGCAGCTCAACGTCGACCTGCTCTATAGCCATAACTGCGTGACGCATTTCCTGATGGTGGAGAAGGCGCTAATCAATCGTATTGGCACGTCCCCAGAAGACGTTGTGGGTGCCCAGGACTACGACCTGACGCTTCGCTGCCTTTCGGCGGGCGCACGGTTTGAGCATGTTGCGCACGTGCTGTATCACTGGCGCGTTCATCCGGGGTCGACCGCCGATGGCTCTGCCGATAGCAAGCCGTATGCTATTGAAGCCGGGCGCCTTGCGCTGCAGCGTCACTTTAACGAGCTGGGCATTTGCGGAACGGTCGAGGAGACCGAGATGCCGTTTGTCTATCGCATGCGCTATGCGCTGCCGGAGCCTGCGCCGCTGGTGAGCATTGTGATTCCCACCAAGGACCACGTTGAGACGCTCGATGCCTGTGTGATGTCGATTGCCCAGAAGGCCACGTATGCCAACTATGAGATCGTCTTGGTGGAGAACAACAGCGAAGCCCCGGATACGTTTGCGTATTACGAAACCCTGCCGGAACGCGTGGCTTCAGCATCAGGAGGCAAGGGCATCGCGCGCGTTGTGTACTGGCCGGGCGAGTTCAATTACTCTCAGATCATCAATTTTGGTGTGGAGCACGCTAAGGGCGACTACCTGTTGCTGCTCAACAACGATACCGAGGTTATAAGCCCGGACTTTATCGAAGAGATGATGAGCTATCTGCAGCGTCCCGATGCGGGAGTGGTGGGCGCCAAACTCTACTTTGCCGATCATCTGGTGCAGCATGCCGGCATTTTGGTTGGCGTGCGTGGCGCACTTGCCCATGCCAACCAGGACTTCTCGGCAAAGCGCGAGGCTACTATAAGCGCGCCGTTCGCCCGAGTAACTTTAGCGCCGTAACGGGCGCCTGCCAGATGGTCCGACGCGACGTATTTGAGCAAGTCGGAGGCTATACCGAGGAATTCGCTGTTGGCTTTAACGACGCAGACTTTTGCCTGCGCGTGTGGGAGGCGGGCTACCGCACCATCTTTACGCCCTATGCCGAGCTGTACCACTACGAGTTCACCTCGCGCGGCAGGGAAGAGGCCAACGAGGAAAAGCTGCGCCGCTGGAAACGTGAACAGGCACTGTTCATTCAGCGCTGGCCGGAGTTCTTCTTGACGGGCGATCCGTGGTTGGGGCCGAACTTATCCGCTGAGGGCGAGTATTTCTCGATCTAGCGCGGAGTGATTCCGAGTTTGGGTAGCGATTCAGCAATCGTGTTGAGCTCATGTTGCTGTAGGTAGGAGGGATTGAGAGCTTCTTTTCTATAGGCTAGGTAGCTGTCTCTGGTCAGTTCCCTTAGCTGTTTAGTAAAGAACTGTTCCCAACTGAAGAACTTCTCGCAGTCGATGAAATCGGCAGGATGAAGGAGCATGTCTTGCGTTTCGACATCGTTGAAGAGTCCCGATCTCAGCACAAGCCATTCAAACGATTCCGGCAAAAAGAGCTCGATCTCCTTAAATCTTCTGAGCGAATAGACATAGGGCATCTCGGGCCCAAAAGCGGCCCCATCTGCAATTACGAGCAATTTTTGGGCTGGGGAGCTCAGAGCGGTTTTGTATATGTTTGATTTGCCACCGGCACTTACGCAGCGAATTTTACTTTTGGCGCACAGGACTTTAAAGAACTCATAGCCGGCATTGCTGTCTTCGACGATGACTTCTTCTGGCCGATCTCCATCGTAGAGCTCGTCTCCGTAAATGCGGTAGATAGAAGTGTACGTGCGTGTGTAGACAGGAAATTTTGTTGTGGCCCTGTTGGTGTTTTTGAGGCCATAGATCTCATCCACGCTATAGGGGAGCTGGGGCAATTCGTCCCTCGCGACGATGACGTAGTAGTTGGAACTGTGTCGAGCTGCATGCTGGAATGCATGGCTCCTTACGAATTTTTGCGTATCGTCCACAAACACGATGCTGTTATCGATGCGGCCGAGTTGCGCTTCCCAATCTTTGCCGCCGATGACGCGGCAGGGGGCTGCGCAATTAACGATAATCCCGCTTTGGGCCCCCAGGTTTTCGTATGCACGGAGGCTGTCTAACAGGGTGGTTTTGCCTGTTGCGCTTTTGCCTTGGATGATGGTGAGGTTTCGGCGAATGGTGAGTTCGACCTGAACTTTATTGGTCCTTACGGTCAGCTGGTATTCCCCTCTCATGCTCGAGCCTCCCTCAGACATTTTGCCGAGATAAGGACAAGCTCATCCATGGTATGAACAATCTGTCCGGAATTGATGACACGGGCTGTAAAACGCGCTTTGCCAAAATCCATCATATGGTAGAGGTTGATGGTGATGTCATGTTTGGAGGCGATGCGCAAGATCCAATAGGCGCAATTATCTCCGCAGGTTGAGGCGTTGTAGAGGTTTTGAGGCATAAAGAGCATCAGTAGAAGTGTTTTGGTGCCCGTTGATAGTTTCTCTGGCGGAATAACGCCAAGCACCTTGGTGTCAATTGCGTTTGCGCCAAGAACAGTGCCACTATCAATAGATTTGATAATGCGCTGTGACAGGGGATCTTGCAGCCAAGAGGGAGAATAGCTGTAATCAAAGAATGTTGACGTGTCATAAATCACATCGTCTCTGTCGCCGTAGTGAATGCTGAGCATTGTTCCTCCATGGTTGCCTGTTGCGACTACTTTACCATGTTGGGGTCGATTTCCCTCAAGCAGTGGGTAATGGGTCAATCAACATGTCTGTTAGAACGAACCGATGACTTTTACGGGTGTAACAGCTTTCTATCCTGCGGTAATTGCCTGTCTCGATATGTTGGATTTAGCGGGTCGAAACAAACGATATTCCGCGATAAGCTTATACATGTTTATATAAACCGATAATTCTCGATATAACTTACGATAGGAATATAAAGATGCGATTTGACATGAAACGACAGATTGAAATGCTTGAGACTCTTAAGAAGCCTTTCGTACGGGAGTATTTTTGCTAATGTCGAGAAATGCATTGGGATGTTGATTACAAAGCTGTAGCTGGAGGTAGACATGGCAATACTTCGAACTTCATGGTTAAACGAGCCCCTGCCGCAACAGGTTCTGGAAGACTCTAATTGGATGCGTGTAGTTCATTTTTTCCTGATTGAGTCTCCCTGCCCTGGTCAGAGTAATCGTAATAATAATGAGATTGATAAATGGGCGCCCGCCCCTTGGGTAGGGATTCGAAGCTTAAAGACTTCTCTAAATCAAGCTATATTTAGTCGCAGGGATGTCGATGTGATGCTTGCGGTAAGAAGCAAGAAAGAATTAGAGGGCACCTGCAAAAAGCTAAACTTAGATGAGTATTTTTACGAAAATGTTGATGATCAGCGCATGGCGTTTGTGAAAGTTAATTCGAAGGGCAATACGAGCAAATACATGAGTTTGTTTTATCACATAAGAAATGCTCTCGCGCATGGTCGTTTTGCATTTAAAACCGACACATTAGAGCGTTTTGTGTTTATTTTTGAGGATGGAACCGTTACATCCGATGGTAAGGAATTTGATTTGACAGCGCGAGGCGTCATTAGGCTTAATTCATTGGTCTTGGCGATTAATACCATACAAAAGGGGCCTGGAAAAACGGTTGATATCGAAGAGAAAATCCTCGCAGCAATTAGCGATGGCATTAATACAAAGCGAAAAATTAAAGATGAACTTGGTATTACGGATAAGGACTGGTCTACATATAGTCAAGTACTTAAAAAAGAAGGAAAAATAGAATGCAGCCAGCACAAATGGTCAATTTGCAGCGGGGGCTAAACTGCCAATGGGTCGAACCCGTCGCCCCCTCCGCGGCCATTTCCCGGAGCGTCGCATCTATAATCTCCTGTAGGTCATCTTGTCTCTTGTTCACCTCAATGGCTCTCCTAACGCCGGTGTTGGCACCAACGGCGTAGCGGCGGCGGGGAGGCACGGCGGCCATCGTTCGGTGACCGGGATTGGTCAAAATCGTTTGACTATTAGTGGCTAGATCGCCCGGCGCTAATAGCGCATGCTAACCTCAAGTCCCGACCATCCCGCAGTCCAACTTTCTATTCGTAGCTCCACCAGAGTCAAACTTCTCAGAGAGAGGTTATTCAGGCGCCACAGAGAGGCTACGTGCAGTTTGCCCTGCCGGACCTAGATATCTATCTGCGAGAGAATGCCGAGGAGATTCTCGAACGGTTCTAGGTCAAGGTATTATTAGGTTTTGTTTTACTTGGTGGCATTTTGGTAAAAATACGAGATTCCCGTATCGAATTTCTTCGCATTGTCCTTATGTGGACGGTAATGGCTCATCATTTTGTTGTTCACAACGCTGATTCTGTTTCCGTTTTTCCTGGTTCGTTTACTAGGTTTTTCTACAATATCTTTTTCTATCCAATTGGAAGAACTGCGGTCGGCTGCTTTGTTGCCATAACAATCTGGTTTGTTGCGGGGAAAGCCGGATACTCCATTAAACAAGCTGTTAAACAGATGGCTTCAATCGAAGGCACGGTTCTCTTTTATAGTATTGCGCTGGGTTTTTTCTTCATGCTTCGCGGTGATATTCAAGTAAGCCCAACCAATTTGATAGATATTTTTGCACCAACTCTTACTGGTTCTAGTTGGTGGTTTGTGACCGTCTATGCTTGGCTTGTATTTTTGCTGCCCTTTATAATTCCGGCTTTGCATGCGTTGGGCAAGAAACTACATCTGTATCTAATAGTCTTTCTGGTCTCTGTCTTTGGATTCCTGCGCTATGTGCCGCTCTTTTGGATTCCCATCGACGGGCTACTAGTGGATTTTATTATAATTTGTGTTCTTGTTTGCTATATTCGCTGGTTTGTAGATTTGTCAACAGTGGATATACGGCGCTTGGTTGCTTGCTGCATTGCTTCCTTTGCTGGAGTTGCAATCTCGTTTTATGGTCAATTCCATTTTGATGGCTTGCTGGGCTCGACCTTTGCGAATTTGTATAACGGTTTTTTCGGTTCGCCGGCGTCTATTTTTTCGTTAGCTATAGCAATCTCGGTCTTGTTGATTGAATTAAAAATGCCGCATTTTTCCTCCCGTTTCGTTAACGCTATCGCAAAACTTTGTTTTGCTACTTACCTTATTTCTGACTATGGGCCCATTCAAAGTTGGCTTTGGAGCTCACTGTTTCCCTTTACGCGTGTAGGCGTTGGCTGGGAATATTGCAGGTACTTCTTGTTCCAACGGTTGTGTTCGCGACCTGCTTAATGCTGGAAGGTCTCAGGAAGCTCTTGGTTGGTTTCTTCATGCGTCTTGTCGGTCCTTGCGATTTGTTAAATAAAGCTTTGTCGTAGAACCAAGATTTTTGACATTTTCTTCCGCATACGTGATTTGACGACGATCCCTCTACGCAGGTGATGGAACGATTGAGATTCCGAACCAGCGTTCTCTGGTTGTAGCGGATTGGTCGACAACCATCTTGGAAAGCGCGTCGTGGGCACGCAAGGCCTGTTATAGGCATGGTAACGCCCACGGTTGTTGCAACTAAGACGACTATCACCGAGACTGCTATTAAGAAGCCGATCGAGCCGAAGGCTGACGTGGTAACCGTTGCGAAGTTTTCTGAGACCGTCGATGATGATTCGGTTGGCATGCCTCTGGTGCTGGTGTTGTTGGAGGCGTTATTAATTGCTGTAGAGGCTTCGGTTTAAATCAAGGAATCGAACCGGTTTCCACACCAATAGAATGCGCTGGCCGCATATGACGTATCGATATGGGCATGGTATTGCGTTTTTTAATTTGCGGCCACAAAGATGCCTTTTGCAAAGCGTGAGGGCCATCTTGCCCGTGCTGTGCGCCCGGGCAATTTCAGCGCCGTGACGGGCGCCTGCCAGATGGTCCAACGCGACGTATTTGAGCAGTTCGGAGGCTATAACGAGGAATTCGCCGTCGGTTTTAACGATGCAGACTTTTGCCTGCGTGCGTGGGAGGCGGGCTACCGCACCATCTTTACGCCCTATGCTGAGCTGTACCACTACGAGTTCACCTCGCGCGGCAGGGAAGAGGCCAACGAAGAAAAGATGTGTCGCTGGAAGCGTGAGCAAGTACTGTTCATGCAGCGCTGGCCAGAGTTCTTCCTTGATGGCGACCCTTGGCTGGGGCCAAATTTGTCCTTTGACAGTGAGTGCTTCTCGCTTTAGAGCTAAGTTTGCTGTATTTCGCGGCCGCGTGCTTAAACGAATTACGACGAATTGCCTGCTTCAGGAAAATTTCGTGTCACTGGTGCTTGTGTCGTTTGGGGCGCTGCTTATTGATTTAAAAATTTATGGTTTAACGCTGCGTCAATGGAAGAACGAAAAAGGCCATTGAGTACGCCTGCCTTCTTTTAATAGGAGCAGGTTACCATATACTTTTATAACAATTCGCTTGTATAACTGGACTTCCGATTCGGAAGAGATTGTAAGATAATTTAACCTTAGTATCATTATTTGTGATGGGGGATACGATATGAAAAAGGCATTGCGTGCCTCAACAGCGCTTTCTTTAGCTGCTCTCTTGACGATTTCACCCGTGATGAGTCCTGTAGCCGCTGCTTATGCTGCGAATGGCGTACAATCAGTGAATATTACATCAGATTCGGCGTCCGCAGACGGTGGTGTGGCTTCACGTGACGAGGGCGCTGCTGACGGAGAGATGACTGTCGAGCAGTCGTTGCCGGTGGATGTTGACGAGGCGGCTGATGAGGATTTCGGCGTGGATGCTTCTTTGGTTGAACCGCAAGCCGAATCGACTGATTCTTCTTTTCAATATATATATCTTGCCTACCCGAACCTTATCAGTGGGGCTGACCAAGTCGTCGCGTTTGCAACTCCTAATGACAGCGATACCATCGCCTCCGCAACGCTAAACTATGTGAGTGCCAACGGAGTTCAGGGAGCTGTTGACGCTTCCGCGCAGGCTGATAATTCTGCTGCATTTACATTCGGCTCGAAGCTAGATCCCAATACATACTTTCTTACTTCAATAACCTATGTTCTGCAGGGCGACGATGCTGAACATAAGATTGATCTCTCTGATAGGGATTATTCTTTTGCGGTTGTTGAGAGCTCTGCCAATTCCGAGGGCACTTCCGTTTACTATGCAGACGGTGAAGGCAATGCTGTTGAGGCCCAATCCATCAAGCAGGCGTTGGAATGTGCCGATTCACCGGACGGCATTTCTACCTATGCTGCACGCTCGGCTCGAAAAAACGTTCGGGTAATTGCCTTGATGCTGGCCATGGCGGCACTGATCCCGGCGCGCAGGGAAATGGAAAGAGTGAGGCGGATCTGACTTGGAAGATTGTTGCTGCTTGCAAGAATAAGCTTGAGGCGTATGGTTTTAAAGTCGTTCTTGCGCGCGAGCAAAGCGGTGGCTACTCCGGAAATGATTACCTTTATCGTGTCCAACGATGCGTGAGTCAAGGTGCACAGGCCTTTGTTAGCTTCCACATTAATTCCGGTTCGCCTGTTGCCCATGGCGCTGAGGTATATGCCCCCACTTCCAATGAATATGATTACACGCAAGTTTCCGTCGAGCTCGCGAATAAAGTTATGAGCAACCTCGCTTCTATGGGGCTCAGCTATCGCGGTGTATTCCAGATGGAAGTTGGAGATGAGTTTGCGGTCATCCGTTGTGCCCGCGAACAAGGTATTCCCGGCATCCTAATCGAGCATGGCTTTATTTCTAATGCGGGGGACGTGTTGAATTATTTTAGCGATGAGGGCTGCAGGCGTCTTGGCGAAGCTGATGCCGATGCGATCATTGCGCAATTTCCTAAGTCAACTTGGCTCGATTATTCTTCCGTATTCGATGCTAATTACTATTTGTCGCATTATCCCGATGTTGCTAAAGCTACGGCTGGAAATAGTGATTTAGCTCTAGACCATTTTATTAACTATGGCATGAGTGAAGGTAGGCGCGGCTCTGCCACTTTTGACGTACAGAGTTATTTTAATGAGTATCCAGATTTAAGAGCTGCCTTTGGCTTTGATTTAGTTAAGTACTATGAGCATTACGTCACGGCTGGAAAAGCAGAAGGAAGGCATGGGACCGGATGCTCAAAGATCGAGGGATACGCTACGAATATCAATGGAGTTGATTATTCATCCGTCTATGATCCCTCATTTTATCTATCGAATAACGAAGATATTCGTAGCGCTTTTTCAAAACGAAGCCCCGCTGGCGTTGTAATGATTGACGATGCTGCCGTGCTGCGCCATTTCGTCAGCTGCGGCATGGCGGAGGGCAGGCGCGGGAACGAGTCCTTCGACGTGCTGAGCTATTACAACAGATACCCCGACCTGCGTCGCGCGTTCGGTGCCAACCTCACCGCTCTATATGGCCATTACCTCAGTAGCGGTCGCGCTGAGGGGAGGATCGCGACCGGATGCGATTCCCTCGCGGGCGCTGTCGTTTCGCAAGGCGGTACCGATTATTCCCCCGTTTACGATTTCGACTTCTATACCTCCAACAACGGTGACGTCCTGAACGCCTTTACAGCCGTCAGGGGCGGTTTGAGGTTCGTTGACGATGCTGCCGTGCTGCGCCATTTCGTCAGCTGCGGCATGGCGGAGGGCAGGCGCGGGAACGAGTCCTTCGACGTTTACGGCTATCGAAATCGTTATACGGACCTGAGGAAGGCCTTCGGGCTGAACCTGAAGGGCTATTACATTCACTATTTATATTGCGGCATTAAGGAGGGGCGTAATGGCGCAAGTATGACTGGATATGAAGGTCTTATTATGTCGTCCGCCTATTCAACCTATCTAGATGCCGCCAATCATTTCACAAAGACCGTGGGCACTAAAGGATTCCCTTCAGCTGTTTATACGGATAGGGGAGTGTCGAACATTAGAGATTTCTGCAGAATTCTATATGAAGAAGCTCAGTCGGAAGGTGTCTCACCTGAGGTTTTATATGGACAGGTGATGAAAGAAACGGGATATCTAAAGTTTGGCAATTTGGTTCAGCCTGATCAGTGCAACTTTGGAGGCCTTGGTGCCACGGGGGCTGGTAATCCAGGCTATAGCTTCGGATCTGTTCGTGAGGGACTGCGGGCGCAGGTCCAACATCTAAAGGCGTATGGTTCAACGGATCCCTTGGTTAATCCGTGCATTGATGCTCGCTTTAAATATGTCAGTCGTGGTTGCGCTCCGAGAACCATTGATTTAAATGGTAAATGGGCTGTTCCTGGCGTTGGATATGGTGAAAGCATTGATGCAATCGCCAAAGAGGTTATTGGTTAGGCTATTTAATAAGATCTAAAACCGATTGGGTTAATTTGACTGATAATTTAAAGAAAAACATTACATGGAATACCGTAGGCTCTATTGCATACCTTGCTTGCCAGTGGTTAACGACAGTTGCTGTAGTTCGACTATCGTCGGATTTTACCTACGCCGGTGATTTATCTTTGGCAATGACAATCAGCAATCTATTTGTTCCAATCGGTTTATATAAGATTCGATCCTTTCAAGTATCCGATCTTTCATGTGAGTATTCTTCAGGGGAATACATTGGTTTTCGTCTAAGCACAATAGTGTTGGGATTTGTTTTCGTATTACCTTATGCATTCTTTACCTGCCAGCAGTCTTCCCTTCTCCCCGTGTACCTCTATTGCATATATAAGTCAATTGAAGTTATGGTTGATGTGTTCCATGGTATTGATCAAAAAGCGGGAAATATGATTTATTGTGGCATGTCGATGCTACTGAGAGGTATTTTGTCTCTTCTGGTGTTTTGTGCCGGAATGTATATCTCACATTCTCTTGTATTGAGTATTGTGCTGATGATTGCGGTGTCTCTACCCGTGATGATTGTTGATGCACGTTGGGCTTCTAATTTCGACTCGATCGTTCCTTCCTTTAGGTTCAAGGCGATGTCTGAACTGTTTTATAAGTGTCTTCCCGCTACGGTTGGGGTTTTTTGTTGCGCTGCGGTTACATCCGTTTCGCGTCAAGAACTTGCTACCGTACTGGGAGCCTCAATGTTGGGTGTTTATTCCTCGGTGTGTTCTCCCGCGGCAATCGTTCAGGCGGGTGCTGCTAATGCCTATGCCCCTTTGCTCGGCGCTTTTGCGAGCGCCAGCGAGTCGGAGGATAAAAAAACATTTAATACAATGTTGATGAAGGTCGTTCTTGGCGCCGTTGTTTTGTCCATTGTTATTCTGTTCGCTTGTTTTATCTGCGGCGACTACTTGTTGGGACTAATTTTTGGTGACCAAATTCATCAGTACTCTTTTTTGCTGTACGGTGCGGTTATTAGCTCGCTGCTTACGGCGTTTATCGGTTTCTTTTCCGACCTGACGATTGTTAAGAGAAAGATGGCTGGTAATCTTGTTGGTAATTTGGTTGCTTTAATTGTTGCCGTCCCCCTTTCTAGCTTATTGATTCAGCTATTTGGACCTAACGGAACGAGCGTTGCAATTTCGCTTGCTTATCTTGTCGGGTGTGTCGCGATGCTTCCATGCATTATTCGGAAATAGTGCATCAGGGATTCGTTAAATACTTAGATATAAAAGTGTTTGGCTGACGCTATATATCCACCTGCAATGACTTCTTCAACGTTAATTGGGGGAATTATCAATTTCGCGCAGGTATAAACGCTTTTTAATTCTAATTTATGCGCAGCAGTCGTCTTTTCGTTTAGGATAAGAAACGTATTAGTAGGTTAAGCATCGACTTACAATTTCTATAAGTTTCATTCACCTTTAGTTTATTTAATTGGAGCTTGAAATGTGCGATAGCGTTTTCAAGGACAAGACCCTCATGATCACGGGAGGCACCGGCTCGTTCGGCAACACTGTGCTCAAGCACTTCATGCACACAGACCTGGCCGAGATCCGCATCTTCTCGCGCGACGAGAAGAAGCAGGACGACATGCGCCACCGCCTGCAGGAGAAGTCCCCAGAGCTCGCCTCCAAGGTGCGCTTCTTCATCGGCGACGTCCGCAACGCCCAGAGCGTGCGCGACGCCATGCACGGGGTCGACTACATCTTCCACGCCGCCGCCCTCAAGCAGGTGCCCTCCTGCGAGTTCTTCCCCATGGAGGCCGTGCGCACCAACGTCATCGGCACGGACAACGTGCTTCACGCCGCCATCGAGGAGGGCGTCGACCGCGTCGTGTGCCTGTCCACCGACAAGGCGGCCTACCCCATCAACGCCATGGGCAAGTCCAAGGCCATGATGGAGTCCATCATCTACGCCAACGCCCGAAACGGCGCCGGCCGCACCACCATCTGCTGCACCCGCTACGGCAACGTCATGTGCTCGCGCGGCAGCGTCATCCCGCTGTTCATCGACCGCATCCGTAAGGGCGAGCCGCTCACGGTCACCGACCCAACATGACCCGCTTCCTCATGAACCTTGACGAGGCCGTGGACCTGGTGCAGTTCGCCTTCGAGCACGCCAACCCCGGCGACCTGTTCATCCAGAAGGCCCCCGCCTCCACCATCGGCGACCTCGCCGAGGCCGTGCAGGAGGTCTTCGGACACGTGGGCACCCAGGTGATCGGCACCCGCCACGGCGAGAAGCTCTTCGAGACCTCATGACCCGCGAGGAGCGCCTGAGGGCCGAGGACATGGGCGGCTACTACCGCGTGGCCTGCGACTCGCGCGACCTGAACTACGACAAGTTCGTCGTGGACGGCGAGGTGGAGACCCAGGCCGACGAGTCCTACACCTCCCACAACACCGAGAGGCTCGACGTGGCCGGCACCATCGCCAAGATCAAGACCGCCGAGTACGTGCAGCTGGCCCTGGAGGGCCGCGAGCACGAGGCGGTGCAGTAGGGTGCGCGTCCTCGTCACCGGCGCCAGGGGCTTCGTCGGGAGGAACCTCTGCTGCGCCCTCAAGAACATAAGGGACGGCAAGGACCGCCGCGAGAGGTACGCGGGCCTGCTGCCCCTCGAGGTCATGGAGTACGATGTGGACTCCACCCCCGAGGAGCTGGACGGCTACTGCTCCCGTGCCGACTTCGTCTTCAACCTGGCCGGCGTCAACCGCCCCGAGGACCAGTCCGAGTTCATGGAGGGCAACTTCGGGTTCGCCTCCGCGCTGCTGGATGCCTCGAGCGCCACGGGAACACGTGCCCCGTCATGCTCTCCAGCTCCGCGCAGGCGAGCCTCGCCGGCCGCTTCGAGGGATCGGTCTACGGCGAGTCCAAGCTCGCGGGTGAGGGCCTGTTCCGTGAGTACTCGGAACGCACGGGCGCCTCGGTGCTCATCTACCGCTTCCCCAACCTCTACGGCAAGTGGTGCCGCCCGCGCTACAACTCCGCCGTCGCCACCTTCTGCGACGCCATCGCCAACGGCCGCCCCTACACCGTCAACGACCCCTCGGTGGAGCTCGAGCTCCTCTACATCGACGACCTCGTCGACGAGATGCTGGGCGCTGCTGGGGGAGGAGCACCGCTGCGGATACGAGGGGCTCGAGCGCGTCGACGGTGATGATTTCTGCTACGTCCCCGGGACCGACGTGAAAACCCTGAGCGAGATCGTCTACCTGCTGGGGTGCTTCCGCGACAGCCGCGAGACGCTTTCGGTGCCGGACCTTTCCGAGGGATCCTTCTCCAAGAAGCTCTGGAGCACGTTCCTGTCCTACTACGAGCCGGGGCGCTTCGCCTACTGCCTGAAGCCCAACACCGACGAGCGCGGCTCGTTCACCGAGTTCCTGCGCACGCCGGAGCGCGGCCAGGTCTCCATCAACGTCTCGAAGCCCGGCATCACCAAGGGCAACCACTGGCACATGAGTAAGTGGGAGAGGTTCCTGGTGGTCTCCGGCACCGCGAGTATCAAGCTGAGGAAGGTGGGGGAGGACTCCGATGGAAACCCGTTCCCCGTCGACGAGTACATTGTCTCGGGTTCGGACATGCGCGCCGTGGAGATGATCCCCGGCTACACGCACTCCATCACCAACCTGTCCGACACCGAGGACCTCGTGACGGTCATGTGGGCCAACGAGCCCTTCGACCCCGAGGACCCCGACACTTACTACGAGGAAGTCTAGAGGTTTTGACCAGATACGCTCATATTAATAGCGTTCCAAATGGATCCACTGGGCGCATTATGATGAAGGAGCATCTTGCTCTTATTGATCAGGGGCACGAATCGCTTGCTTGCTGGGGCAGAAGAAGGCCTGCGAACAGTGTCAGTGAATACTGTTTTGGGTCACCGACTAATTTTATACTTGACGTTGGTCTTACTCTCCTTGACGGTAAGGTAGGCTTTCATTCGGTGAGGCAAACCGACGCGTTGATTCATCGTCTTGATGAGTTCGGTCCTGACGTGGTTCACTTGCACAACCTCCATGGTTACTATTTGAATATTGATAAACTGTTTAAATGGTTGATGAGATCTGATTGTCGTGTTGTATGGACTTTGCACGACTGCTGGGCTTTTACCGGTCATTGCCTTATTTCACCTATTCTTGCTGCAATCAATGGAAAACTGGATGTGGCGCCAAGAGGTGCCCTCAACTTATGGGATATCCTCCAACTATTAATTCTGCATCATGTAAATGGAGCTACGAGGCCAAACGTTCGATTTTCACTTCGCTGCCTTCCAATCGAATGACTATCATTACCCCTTCTAAATGGCTGGCTGGACTGGTCGCTTGTAGCTATTTATCAAAGTATCCGATTGAGGTTGTACACAATACGATTGATCTCAACGTTTTTAAGCCACGATCCAATAGTGAGGTTTTTAGCGTTAAGGAGAAATACGGCCTTGATTCGAGGAAAATTATTTTAGGGGTTGCCTCTCCATGGTCCAAGCGTAAGGGTCTTTCAGACTTTTTTGCCCTTGCGGATAAGCTTGACAAGTCCGGGTATTCTATTGTTTTGGTTGGACTGAGTGCTAAGCAGATGAGGCAACTACCTCCGGGGGTGGTTGGTATTCCGCGAACCGACTCTCAGATAGAGTTGGCCTCACTATATAGTTCTGCCTCCGTTCTATTCAATCCGACATACGAAGATAATTATCCTACGGTCAATCTTGAGGCTGAGGCTTGTGGGGTTCCGGTCGTTTGTTACGATGTCGGTGGATGCTCCGAGACCTTGCATAGGGACGATTCAAAACTTGTTGAATGTGGTGACGTGCTGTCCGCCTCATTATTGTTGGCTAAATACTAGACTCGGCTTTTAGGGAAAACTATGAATTCCAATATTTCTTTTAATAACGACGGCCGCCTGAAGCTACTCATCATCGTGGGCACCCGCCCCGAGGTCATCCGCCTGTCCGAGGTCATCAAGAAGTGCCGCCGCCACTTCGACTGCCTGCTGGCGCATACCGGGCAGAACTACGACTATACGCTCAACGGCATCTTCTTCCGCGACCTGTCGCTGGACGACCCCGACGTCTACCTGGACGCCGTGGGCGCGGACCTCGGCGAGACCGTGGGCAACATCATCGCGTCCTCCTATAAGCTGATGGTGGAGACGCGGCCTGATGCCCTCCTCATCCTGGGCGACACCAACAGCTGCCTGTCCGCCATCGCGGCCAAGAGGCTCCACATCCCCATCTTCCACATGGAGGCCGGCAACCGCTGCAAGGACGAGTGCCTGCCCGAGGAGACCAACCGCCGCATCGTCGACGTGATCTCCGACGTCAACCTGGCCTACTCCGAGCACGCCCGCCGCTACCTCAAGGACACCGGCTGCGCACCCGAGCGCACCTACGTCACGGGCTCGCCCATGGCCGAGGTCCTGCGCGCCAACCTGGAAAAGATCGAGGCCTCGAATATCCTCTCCGAGCTTGGTCTGGAGCCGAAGAAGTACATGCTGCTCTCTGCCCACCGCGAGGAGAACATCGACACTGAGGCCAACTTCACGAGCCTGTTCACTGCGATCAATGCCCTGGCCGAGAAATATGATATGCCGATCCTGTACTCCTGCCACCCGCGCTCCCGCAAGCGCCTGGAGGCCACCGGCTTCAAGCTGGACCCGCGCGTGCGCATGCACGAGCCCATGGGCTTCCACGACTACAACTGCCTGCAGATGAACGCCTTCGCGGTGGTCTCCGACTCCGGTACCCTGCCCGAGGAGTCGAGCTTCTTCGCATCTATCGGCCGTCCGTTCCCGGCGGTGTGCATCCGCACCTCCACCGAGCGCCCCGAGGCACTTGACAAGGCCTGTTTCACGCTCGCCGGCATCTCCGAGAAAGGGCTGCTGCAGGCCGTCCACACCGCCGTCGAGCTCGATGCGGAGGGGTCGCTCCCCCGAGGCCCCCCGTGCCCGACTACGCCGACGAGACCGTGTCCACCAAGGTGGTCAAGATCATCCAGAGCTACACCGGCGTCGTGGACAAGATGGTGTGGAGGAAGAGCATTTAATGACTAGCTCATGTGCTGGAAAGAAAATGCTTGTTGTTACGCAGCATTTCTATCCGGAATCTTTTCGAATTAATGACTTGGTGAAGGGATTTGTTGAAGACGGAGTAAGCGTAGATGTTCTCTGTGGCATCCCTAATTATCCTTCAGGCGAATGGTCTGATGGATATGGTTATTTCGGTCACCGTCGAGACGATTATTTCGGTGCGTCCGTTTTTCGGTCTGGCGAAATCCGTCGTAAGGGTAATACTTCGATACGCATTTTCCTGAACTATATTAGCTGGCCAATTACTGCTTCTTTTAGAGCTTTGAGGCTCAATAAAAAGTATGACGTTGTATTTTGCTACAATACAAGTCCTATTTTGATGGTAATTCCTGCAAGGGTTGCTGCATGGCGAAATAAATGTCCTCTAGTAACTTATGTCTTGGATATTTGGCCCGAGAACCTTTACACAGTCTTGAATGTCCAAAGCGGTTTTCTGAGGTCTTTTGCCAAATCTTTTTGCGACAAGCAGTATGCGGCCTGCAATAAGCTGATTGCTTTGAGCGACTCTTTGGCTGATAACCTGCTTCATAGAGTCAAGCCTTTGAATTCTGATGTTTCGATAGACGTAATACCTCAACATTGCGAGGAAAGTTACGAGCAAAAGATTGTCTCATCGGAACTGAGATCGCAATTCAAAAATCAATGCGTATTCCTATTTGCTGGTTCTATAACCCCCGCCCAAGGGCTTGATACGGTTATTGAAGCGTTCTCGCGTGCAATTTCAGAGAGCCTATCGAGATGAAGCTGTTAATTCTTGGCGATGGCATGTCTAGGGCAGAACTGCAGAAGCTCGTTTCAAGCAAGGGGCTTGATAGTTCTGTTATGTTTTTGGGGCGCGTGGATCCCGAGGTCGTGCCCATGTATTCAGATATTGCAACGGCAATGATTGCACCATTTGCTGACAATCCCGAGTTAGAGCTTACTATTCCGGCGAAAATTTCAAGTTGCATGGCGTCTTCGAAACCAATACTTGCCGTAATGCGCGGTGAAGGGGCCAATGCGGTTCGTTTTGCTAGATGCGGGTTCGTCTCCAATCCTTCAGATGTTAATGCACTTGCTAACAACATGGTTAAAATTGCTTCAATGAATAAAGAGGCTATTGAAGCTTTAGGATCTAATGGCTTCAATTATTATCGTGAGCATTTCTCGAGATTGGTTTGTTTGGATAAAATTAAGCAGGTTCTATTTTCAATATAGGTCCGATGTGGATCGTTGGGGTTTTAATGGATGACATGTTGAGAGTGCTGGTAATCATTCCTGCATATAATGAGCAAGCCAATATCGTTCAGACTGTTTCATCGGTTGTTGAAGCTGGCTATGATTATATAGTGGTGAATGATGGCTCAACCGATAAAACTCTATCTATCTGCCGTCAACATGGATTTAATGTCCTTGACCTTCCGCAAAATTTGGGCATCGGTGGTGCTGTTCAGGCCGGTCATAAATATGCGCTCAGGCATGGTTATGACATTGATGTCCAGGTTGATGGTGACGGGCAGCATGATCCTTCTTATATTGGGAACCTAATCGAGCCGGTTATTGATGGTGCCGATTTATCCATTGGTTCCAGATTTGCCGTTCCCACGGAAGGCTTTCAGTCTACTTTTTTAAGGAGAGTAGGTATCCGATGGCTTTCTGGTTGGTTGAGATTGTTTACCGGAAAGACGATTAAAGATCCTACTTCTGGATTTCGCGCGTGCGGCAAAAAAGCCATAGATCTGTTCTGTAGGGACTATCCAGATGATTATCCTGAGCCTGAATCTATTGCCGCAGCATTAAAAACTGGTCTTTCAGTGGTTGAGGTTCCTGTACTTATGCGCGAGAGGCAGGCGGAGTGTCATCAATTTCTGGCCTTTCTTCAATTTATTACATGATTAAGGTTTCGCTTGCAATTTCCATGGCCTGTTTTGTTTATAGAAAGGCGGCTCACTCATGAGTATGATAATTCGCGTGGGCGCTGGCGTAATTTTTAGTGGCCTTTTCTTTTATGTTGTTTCCTTAGTCGGTAAAGGAAAGCTACTTTTAAAGTACTCGTTACTATGGCTTTGCCTGTGCGTGGTGGCACTATTTAGCGTTTGCTTTCCGGAGTTAATTTATCGAATTTCAGATCGTATTGGGTTTATTAGCCCGTCAAATTTCGCTTTTCTTGTCGCTGTAGTACTTTTATTGATGATTTCATTATCACTCAGTATTGCGATTAGCAGACTCGTTACGGCTTGCAAGAACTTAACCCAACGTATTGCGATTCTTGAAAATGAGAATGATGTTTTGCGAAATCAGCAGAGTTAATTAAAGACGAGGTTTAGATTAACTGTATGAATAACTATTTAGGAGCGGAAGCTCGAAACCATCGTGTTTGCAGCGGCTTGTATCGCCTTTACCATGTTGGTATTTTTGCCCTGCCGTTATCTTTTGCACTGATATATCTGTCTTTGTTTGTTAATTATATTGATGCTTTCTATGGCACGGTTGGCTTTACAATTGCAACCCGATGTTTAATGACGATATGGCAGTTCTATTTGTTGCTGGAGTGACTATTGTATTTGTCATTTCTGTAATCAATTGGTGGAGTATAAAAGCGAGTTTTTGTATAAACATCGATGGTTAATCGGTATGACTGTTGCGATGCTTGCCGTTGCTTTTAAAATCAGCGGCTCATCGATTGGAATGTGGAGCATTATGCTTCCCGGAAACGCTGGTACTCCGTTTTGGGGTATACCGAGGTCCCTTCGAAGTGATGAGTTCTCAGTTGGAACCCTGTTTCAACTCTCTCAATCCCATAATGGCTATGCTCCAATTTCGGAAATCCTGAGAGGAGATTTAACGGATGTCCGGATGGTTTATGGCGCTTCCTGCTGGAGCATAATCACGTTATTTAGACCAGTGCTTTGGGGTTATTTGTTATTTGGTTTTGAATTCGGTCTAGCGTTTGCTTGGTCCGCGAAACTATGTCTAATGGTTCTTGTCTCTTTTGATTGTGCCTTTCTCATTATTAAGTCAAAGCCGCTCAGCTTGCTCTTTTCATGCTTGCTTTGTTTTTCGCCACTAATTCAATGGTGGGGCACGGGTGAGGTGATTCTTTATGGCCAAGCCCTTGTCTTGTTGTTGGATAGGGCGCTCTTTACTCGAAAAAGGAATATCAGGATTATTGCGATGGTTGCTATAGCATGGCTATGTGGTTGTTACATAATGCTGATGTATCCTGCTTGGATGGTCCCATTTTTCTTCATTTTTGCCTTGATGGGTGTATTTAGAATAATAGAGTATTGTCAAACTTTAAAATCTAACGATCAACATTCAGTTCTTGCATGGTCACTAAGTGATACTTTTGTTTTAGTATTCTGCCTATTGATCTCAGCGGGGCTAATATTCCTTTCCTTCTTCCAGTCCTCTGAAGCAATGACATCTGTTATGAATACCGTTTATCCTGGTGCGCGCTTTGAAACTGGTGGAAGCGGACTCCCTGAACTTTTTTCTTATGCAATTCCACTCTTTTACGCCTTTGATTCACCGCTGGTTTCAAATGAATGCGAAATTGCAACCATTCTTTGTTTCTTCCCTCTTGGAACGCTTGCATCTCTGCTTTGTTTTATTAAAAGGCGAGATTGGCAGTTAATTGTGCTTACAGCACTTCAATTGTTTTTCCTAGTCTTTGCATTTATTGGTTTTCCGTCATTTCTATCTCGAATAACCTTAATGTATAACGTTCCTGTTTTGCGACTATTGTTTCCTATTGGTTACCTGGAACTTCTCCTATTTTTGATTTCTGTCGAAAAGGCTAAAGAATCCCAAGGGAAGTACAGCTCCATTGGTTATTTGCCAATTATCTTAATAATTGGTCTTATTCTGAGTTCAGCATTCCAGATTTTCATGCTTCTTTCTGCGAAATATCTTGTCGCAAGGATGCTGTATCTGTTAATGCTTATGTTGTTCTGTCTTTTTTCGTGCCTTTCGTTTTGCTCCTTTATTCTTGGAAAAAAAATGTACCGGTTTATTCGTTGCTTTTGCGATTTGCTTCGGCGTAATTCCTGGGCTCTGTATTAATCCAATTCAAATCGGTGCGGCTCCACTTACAGATACGAATTTAGAGTCTCTCGTTAATCAGTTTGTGGAAGAGAGTGATTATTCAGATAAATGGGTTGTCGATGGTTCTTGGACAGTTGCCAATCTTTGCGCTGCGTATGGAGCTCCTGTAATTAACTCCACCAATGCTTATCCTGATCTGACGCGTTGGAATTCTATTGATGATAATAACGAGAATGAGTACGCATACAACAGATATGCTCATATCGTTGCTAACGTATTCGCTCCATCTACGTCATTTAATTCCACTCAGGATGATCTCTTCACAGTGAATTTGACTGAAAATGATTTAAGGCAGCTTAATGTGAAGTACGTTATGTCTAGTAGAGATTTGACAGAGTATTCATCTGTTGAATTGCAAATCACGCAATTAGGTTCAGCAAATGGGTTCTTTCTTTATAAATTAACCTATTGAGAATAAGGGGCTGTCGGTTAAACCGACAGCCCCTTATTCCTCCTTTACCTGCTCAGAATTAAAGCGTTATAAGCGTTTTTAAATTTGATAATACAAATTCCCGCTGACGATGTTGCGATTTATATACGGATCGCCCTTCACGTAATACTCTGGCCATAGGTAGTTGAGCAGTGAGTATTCCCTATGGAATCTCATTTTCTTTTCATCGCTGATTTCGTAGCCGCGTGATAACGACTCGTAATGATACAGCTCGGTATCGGGTGTATATACAACAAGATAGTTGTGACTTCTCACTTTGAGGCAATAGTCAACATCATTAAAAGCAACAGCCAGTTCTTCTCTAAAGCCGCCGACTTCGTCGAATACAGCTCTCTTAGTCATGAGGCATGCTGCGGTTACTGCGCTTAAATCTTGTGTGCGGTCACATAGATTGAAGTAGCCCCATTTACCTCTGGGGTAGTCTTTTCCAAGGTGACCGGCTCCAATTCCTCCGATACCGACGCCCGCATGCTGCAAAGTATTGTCGCTGTAGAAAAGTCTTGCGCCAACAATGCCAACCTCTTTTCTCGAACAAATGCCCAACATGTTTTCAATCCAGTTCGGGGTTATAACCTCCGTATCGTTGTTTAACAAGAGAAGGTAGTCGCCCTTCGCTTTGCTAGCGCCGAAATTCATCAACTTTGAGAAATTAAATTCCGCATCCCAATATTCGATGCGAATCGTATCGGGATAGCTCTTCTCTAATTCGGAGTAGTACTCGAATGTTTCTGGGTTCTCACTATTGTTTTCAATGATGACGATTTCGTAGTTATCGTACGTTGAGCGTTCAATGATCGACTTAATGCACGTATCGAGAACAGAGGGATGGTCCTTTGTCGGAATAATGATTGATACAAGTGGATGACTATCTGGAACTGCATAGGTAACTTTATAAGTGAAGGGGTCGTTCCCACGGTAAACCTTTGCTGAAACATTAAGTCTGTCCAAATGGGCCTGTACGGCTTTGACGCCAGCATCCCATGCATATAGCTTTGAGTTCGGGTCACCTGCAGTTGAGTTTTCGGTGATTCTCCAGTGGTACAGAATTTTAGCCACGTGTACCACATTCCGTGCGTTTTCTATCGCCTTAAGCGTCAGGTCATGATCTTGGGCTCCATCGTACTGCTCGTCGCCGTACTCCAGAGAATCGAATAGTGTTTTTCTGATTGCAAGAAAATGGCAAATATAATTAACACTTCGTAGTAAATCGATGCTTAAATCTGGCTTAAAGAATGGGTCACCATAGCTGCCATTGGCAAACAGTTTGTCTTCGTCGCAGTAAATAAGATCAGTATTGTTTTCAGCATTAATTGCATGCGCATATTCATAAAGCGCCGATGGCTCGAGCGTATCGTCATGGTCTAAGAAGCAAATGAAATCTCCATTCGCTTCTTTTGTCCCGGCAAGAGTATTTTTGGAAATGCCGGAATTGCTTGCTAGCTCTATTACCTTAATGCGAGCGTCTTTATTCTTAGCGGTTTCGATCATATCTACAAGCGCACTGTTATCTGGGCTTGCATTGACCAGCATAAGCTCCCAGTTCGCATAGCTCTGTTTAAGAACTGATTCCACCATTTCCCTGAACAAATTATCGGGTGTGTTGAATAGGGGAACGACGATGCTAAACAAAGGCATTTTCTTGAAGGTAACCATCGATTGCTTTTCGAGCATCGCCGAACTTGCCTTGTGTTGTTCGAACCAATTTGGATATGCAGACGGATCAATCGAAATAGGCTTCATTTTCGACGTGGTTAAAATGCGCAGCTTATCGAGCTCTTCGTTGTCCACAACAGCGAAGCTGTTAAAGCTTGGGTGGTTGTTGTCTTCGATTGTGAAGATAAGCCTATTTGTGCTATTTGGGATTCGGACCGAGTATTGGATTTCGCGACGTTTTTTATTGGGAGCAAACCACAAGGGAATCGTAATGTCATCGGTGGTGATCGGCTCGATCTCAATACGATTCATCGAAGTATCGAAGCAGCTGATGGCTATTTTGTTGTCGTTGCGCTGGGGAAGTTTTACTGAGCAACGAAGAATGGCCTCATCTCCATCTTCGATAAACTCGTGAAAACGCATGCTTGCTACATCCAAGTCATGCTTATCGTCATAGTTCCTAATGGAATGGGACAAATCATTCTTAATTTTGTAGTTTAATCTTGACGCCCATTTTGCCGTGCTAAAGCTGATTTTAATGGCGTCGTAGGCGTAGTGCGCGCTCAAATCATTAATCTGAATATCGCAATCACCAGTTCTGAGGTCGGGAAGAACTACGACGTATTGACTTTTATCTGACTCGTATGGATAGATTGAGCTTGGTATTGTCGTTCCGTCGCTCTTCGCTGCTGTCACCTGAATATTTGATACATCTATCTCAACATTCTTTAGGAGAACGTATACCTTTCCGCTTCCGCGACAAATACAATCCGTGGTAATTTTCATTTCAATTTACCTTTCCGTTGCACTGAAGATGCCCACGCTATTTCACTTGGATCTCCGGTTGATTCTTGCATTGAATTAACCCAGTACAGGTAGTCTCTCGATTCTTTCTTGGTATCGAATGCGCGCCGCTGTAATTCGACGTTCATGCCATGTTGCCATAGTTGAATTGCTCTGCTCATCTAGCGGATGAATGTTTTCATACCCAATTGGATGCATATATTCTTTAGGATTCGCTATATACATTTGCGCTGCCTCGAGATTTCCGCTGCACCTACTTCTTAAATCGGGATTTCCATTCAGAAGAGAGCCGATAGAAAAATGTGGATGTGCAACTCGATGTTCATTAATGCCGATTGCGATGAAATGTTCCAGCGCTCCAAGGGGGTCGTCTTTATATCTATCGAATAGATCCTCGTAATGATTTACATAAAAGGAATAATCAAATACAGATGAATAGTCTACTCCGTTAAATATGGCATTCGTAGAGCAAGAGCATATAAGTTGCGGTCTCCTTCGAGGCCACGTGCTTTGATCGATCGTGAGGGCTTCTTTATTAATTGGGTTAAAGATGTGGCATTCATAGCATTTAATGTCTTCCTTTTTAAGGAAGACATTAAACAGTCGTTCTGAGATAAAGCCAGGCATCCTTTGTTGATAGCTATTGCGACCACTTATATAGTCAATTCGCTTCTCAAGTTGTTTTTCGATTTTGAAAAGCCATTTACAATATCGGTCCATCAGCTCCTTTTTGCAAATAAACATATTGCATGGCGAAAAAGAACACTCCTCGCAGATTGCTTTATCAAAAGCATCCAAGTAGCTAGGGCATTTCGTCCTGATGATTTCCCTTGCCTGTAGCAGATCTGTCGAAGAATGGATCATTCTATACTGCTCAGCAACAGTGATTAAGTTGCACCCGATTGAGCTTGTGCAGGGTTCTTTGGCTGCAACAATACAGTCATAATTAGTAAGGATGTTCTCAATTTCATAGTCTTTGAGCATCTGCTTTGAGTCATTGGGGGACTCAAACGCCCTTCGATAATGCGTGAGCCCAACTATCGACTCAGGAGAATTCTTCCATATCCAATAGAGGCCGGTAAGTTCACAGTAGTGTTTGTTTTTCTGGGAAATATTATCGCCTTGATCGTCGTACAGCCATCCAGCCTGACGATTGTCTGTTGGAATGGAGCTTGCCCCAACGTAGAGCGGCTGATATGGCGCTTGCGCATCAATGTCAAAGTGCTTATGCGCTGCGATGTAAATCTTCACTGTTCCTGATGCTCTTTCCGTGCTGAGGCAATTAGATGGCCTGTTCAATGGGTATCGCTCATATATTTTTAATTGATATGACCGATAGAGATTATTATATAAGTCGTAACTAAATCAGTTAAATGACACGGAGGACTACATGAAAGGCATCATCCTCGCCGGCGGGTCCGGCACGCGCCTGTACCCGCTCACGCTCGTGACCTCCAAGCAGCTGCTGCCGGTCTACGACAAGCCCATGATCTACTACCCGCTGTCCGCCCTCATGCTGGCGGGAATCCGGGACATCCTGGTCATCTCCACGCCGACGGACCTGCCCAACTTCGAGCGCCTGCTCGGGGACGGCTCGCGCTACGGCGTGAACCTCTCCTACGCCGAGCAGCCGAGCCCCGACGGCTGGCGCAGGCGTTCACCATCGGCGAGGAGTTCATCGCCGGCGAGCCGTGCGCCCTCGTGCTCGGCGACAACATCTTCTACGGCAACGGCCTGTCGCGCCACCTGACGCGCGCCGTCCAGAACGCCGAGTCGGGCCGTGCCACGGTCTTCGGCTACCACGTGGACGACCCCGAGCGCTTCGGCGTCGTGGAGTTCGATGCGCAGGGCAGGGCCGTATCCATCGAAGAGAAGCCCGAGCGCCCCAAGAGCTCCTACGCCGTCACCGGCCTGTACTTCTACCCGGCGACGTCGCCGCCAAGGCGCATAGGGTCGAGCCCTCCGCGCGCGGCGAGCTGGAGATCACCACGCTCAACCAGATGTACCTGGAGGAGGGGACGCTGTCCGTCGTCACCCTCGGCCGCGGCTACGCGTGGCTGGACACCGGCACCATGGAGAGCCTGCACGAGGCCGCGGAGTTCGTCCGCGCCGTGGAGCACTCCCAGGACCTGCCGGTCTCGGTCCCCGAGGAGATCGCCTGGGAGAACGGCTGGATCACGACCGCCGAGCTGGTGGAGGCCGCCAAGGCCTACGGCAAGTCGGTCTACGGGCAGCACCTGAAGAAGGTCGCCGCCGGCGAGATCGTCAACAGCCCGCGCGAGTACTAATTGCCCGGTGAGAGGGGATGAGAGATGATCGACATTCTGGAGCGCGATTGCCTCTCCGTCGAGCTGCTTTCATCCCTTTCTTATTTATGTGCGTGAAGCTCGCTGTTATCCGATAGAGCTTCAGTACAATACCTTCTTTGATAGGCAGTTAAATAACTGGCTTCACAAGTATTTGTATAAGAAGACCGTTGATTCGTCGATTGGTGCCTTCTTGCGAATGCGCTACGAGGCTGGTTTGATTCATGATGAAGCTGAGTTCAGAAGGGAGTTGGCTGATGCGTTATCTGGTTGCTAAGTGGTTTTCTAAGCAAGGTTCGCTAGTGATGGCCGTTAAACCAGGCAAGGAGCTTGTTGAAATGATGCGAAGGGTGCAGGGTCGTTTTGGCACTTCTGACCTTCAGCTCGTTACCATCAGTCGTCCTTCCGCATATGGCGAGTACGAACCGTTTGAGTTTGTCCATTCCGAAGAGCAGCTTGTGGCACGCCTTGAGCAGCAAGCTGCGTAAATAAGGAGAATAATGTCTGAGATCTTTGAACCCAAAAACATCATCGTCACGGGCGGCTGCGGCTTCATCGGCAGCAACTTCGTGCACTACGTGGTCAACAACCACCCCGATGTGCACGTGACCGTCCTGGACAAGCTGACCTACGCCGGCAACCCCGAGAACATCGCCGGGCTGCCGTCGGACCGCGTGGAGCTCGTCGTGGGCGACATCTGCGACGCGGAGCTGCTGGACCGCATCGTCCCGGGCCACGACGCGATAGTGCACTACGCCGCCGAGAGCCACAACGACAACTCCATCGCGGACCCCGAGCCCTTCCTGCGCACCAACGTGGAGGGCACCTTCCGCCTGCTGGAGGCCGTGAGGAAATACGGCGTCCGCTACCACCACGTCTCCACCGACGAGGTCTACGGCGACCTGGCGCTCGACGACCCGGCCAAGTTCACCGAGGAGACGCCGTACCGCCCGAGCAGCCCGTACTCGAGCACCAAGCGTCCTCCGACATGCTCGTGCGCGCCTGGACCCGCACCTACGGGCTGCGCACCACGATCTCCAACTGCTCCAACAACTACGGGCCCTACCAGCACGTGGAGAAGTTCATCCCGCGCCAGATCACCAACATCATCGACGGCGTGCGCCCCAAGCTCTACGGCCGCGGCGAGAACGTCCGCGACTGGATCCACACCGAGGACCACAGCTCCGCGGTGTGGGACATCCTCACGAAGGGCCGCACGGGGGAGACCTACCTCATCGGAGCAAATGGCGAGAAGAACAACATCACCGTCCTGCGCATGATCCTGGAGGCCATGGGACGCGACCCCGAGGACTTCGACTGGGTCGCCGACCGCCCCGGCCACGACCGCCGATACGCCATCGACTCCACGAAGCTCCAGCGCGAGCTCGGCTGGAGCCGGCACACACCGACTTCGCCGGGGGACTGAGGCAGACCATCGACTGGTACGTCGCCAACGGAGTCCTGGTGGCGCCCGGCCAAGGAGCCACCGAGGCCAGGTACAAGGCTCAGGCCAGTACGAACCCA